>Ga0180009_10000586_pt1 | contig 49608 bp, 56 predicted proteins | sample OS_PC_MetaG_FD_123537 | JGI IMG/M metagenome (GOLD analysis project Ga0180009, IMG submission 123537) | Groundwater microbial communities from the Aspo Hard Rock Laboratory (HRL) deep subsurface site, Sweden - OS_PC_MetaG | ecosystem: Environmental > Aquatic > Deep subsurface > Groundwater...
ACGCCAACAAGCCGATTTCCAGGCCTGCAAATGGCAACACCGGCCAATAACCCTGTACCGCAAATGCAATCGCCGTACCAAAACACAGAATGACCAGACTCCAGAATGTCATGCGTTCCTGTGTGCGCGTCAAAGAGCAGCGGGGGCGGGAATGAAAAGAAAAAGCGCCTGCCGGACCTTGTGCACCACCGTTCGCATTCATCTGTTCCATACTGGAAAAAAGAAGTCTCGTGCGGCAATTAGTCGCAGACAGTACACGATGCCCCGCGCTCACACAAGCCGGAACATCCGTATAAGTTATTGATTAGATTATTAAATATCGTTATTACCGAGTATTCTAATATGTTAATCAATCAGGCAGCTTCAGCCATTGCGGCGTGACTATAGATGCATCAGGTGCAGGCATGAAGTGCTGCACCCCCAGGCACGGATCGGGCAAACGCAACTTCAGCGCATCAAGGTTCTGCGTCTGTTGAGCCATCAACGGGTCGATGTGATTACCGACCCATCCGGCCCAGCGAACGTCACGGCTTGAAATGGATTCGGCCGTCAGCACCGCATGATTGAGACAGCCCAGGCGCAGACCGACCACGAGCACAACCGGTAGCCCCAGGCGTTGCGCCAGGTCGGCCATGTCCTCGTGTTCGTTCAGCGGCACCCGCCATCCGCCTGCGCCTTCCACCACCACCACGTCAGCCATTGCAGCAAGACGTGAATACGCTTCGACAATGGTGGCTATTTCAATTTTCACACCCGCCTGCTGCGCCGCGATATGCGGTGCAATCGGCTCGGCAAAAGCGTAGGGGTTCACATCGGACACGTCAGCCTCAACGTTGGCCGCCTGCATCAGCGCCACGACATCCTCATTCAACTGGCCAGGTTCGTTGCCTGCTGAAACCGGCTTCATCGCGGCGACCTGCAGGCCTTGCGCACGCAATGCGTGAATCAGCGCCACGGCAACCCGCGTCTTGCCGACACCGGTGTCCGTTCCTGTTACAAACAATCCGCGCGTTGACATCACAAGCCCATCTTGCGCCGGCGCGATTCGATATTGAACTCGATGATCTGGCGTCCATCTTCGCGTCGCTTTTTATCGCCCGCCCAGGCATGGCCGTAGATCACCTCAAAAGTGGCCGGCAAACGTCCTTCCAACCGATGCATTTCGTAAGCCTGTTCCAGTCGCGCCCACGCCGACTTGCCGAGCAGGCCGCGCTTGCGTGACGCGGCGGCGTTATGCGCACCGATTCCCTTGAGATCGCGCATCAGCGATTTAAGGTCAGCGTAGGTGAGTGTCAGCATTTCCATTTCCATCACCGGGCTGGCGAACCCGGCGTTGACGAGCATGTCGCCGATGTCGTGCAGATCGACAAAGCGGTTCACATGCGGCGCGTCGTCCACTGCGGCGAAAGCAGTGCGCAATTCCTTCAGGGTGTCGGGGCCAAACGTGGCGAAGATCAGCAAGCCGCCGGGTGCCAGCACCCGATGCAAACCCTTGAGGGTGGCGTCAAGATCATGAGCCCACTGCAAGGCGAGACTGGACCAGACGAGGTTGATGCTGTTGTCAGCCAGCGGCAACCGGTCCATGTCCGCGCAGATTGCATGGTGCGGCAGGCCACCCCGATTGAGCATGCCGGACAGAGCGCGCTGCGCCCAACCCGGCTGCGGCAATCGCGCCCTGGCCGCGTGCAGCATGGCGGGCGCGATATCAAGCGCACATAACTCAGCCGATGCGTAACGCTGGTGCAAATGTGCGAGGCCGTAACCCGTGCCCGTGCCCACGTCGAGCACACGCTCGGGTTTCAGCGTCATGAAATCGAGGCGTTCCAACAGGCGGTCACATACCTCGCGCTGCAATACAGCATGCGCATCGTAACTGGCAGCGGCATGGTCGAAGGCACGCCGCACTTCGGCAAAATCAAGTTCGGCTTCAGCCATGGATAAAACGTCCTATTTCGGCGGCCACTTCATCGCCGTGCGACAAATGCGGTGCGTGTGCGGCACGGGATAATTCCATGTGGCGCGCATTGGATAAGTTGTCAGCCAGCCAAATTCCCGCGGCGGCTGGCGTAAGCGTGTCGAGGCCGCCATGAATCACCAGCGTCGGCTGCATCAAACGGGATAACGCAGCGCGCAGGTCTGTCGTGCATAACAATGACAGCCCCTGCTTCAAGGCTTCGGCGTCGCTGCGTGGCGCGTCCAGAAAAGCCGCGCGCAATTGCTGCAACAGCGCCTTCTGTCCCGCCACACCGCGCGTCTGCAAGCTCAGAAATCGCAGCAGCGTGGACTGCGGATCGCTGACCAGGTCTGCGCCAAAAGTCTGCAGATCAGATAAAGCCATGCCGTGCGCCCAGTCCTCCGATGCGACAAACCTGGGGGTCGACGACATCACAATCAGACGCGCAACGGTGTCGGGGTAATCGATCGCGGCGCGCATCGCGATCTGCCCGCCGAGCGACCATCCGAGCAGGGTTGAATGCGCCGGTAACTGGTTGACCAGATCGTCCGCCCAGCTTTGCAGGGTGTTGAGCCTAAGCACCGCCCGTCCGCCGTGGCCCGGCAGATTGAGCGTGTACACGTCAAATTCAGGCGCCAGCCGTTGAGCCAACGTGTCGAACACGCGGGCGTTCATTCCCCAGCCGTGCAGCATGGCAATGACCGGTTTAGACGACGTCATGCAGCGCCTCGATCAGTTGGGCGACATCGTCGGCGCTGTGCGCGGCCGACAAGGTGATGCGCAGCCGTGCCGTGTTGGCCGGCACCGTGGGCGTGCGGATCGCCGGTACCAGCAGGCCGCGCTGCAGCAAACTGCGCGACAGCTGCATCGCTTCGGCATTGGTCCCGATCAGCAGCGGCTGGATTGGCGTATCGGAGGGCATCAGCGTGCCGATCTTCAGGCTGGCCAGCCCTTCCCGCAATTGCAGAATGTGGCCGCGTAATGTTGCTCGCCGCTCCTCGCCCACTTCGATCTGACGCAAACTTTCCAGCAGGCACGCAGCCAGCAGCGGTGGCGAAGCGGTGGTGTAAACATAGGGCCGTGCTGTCTGCAACAGCCAGTCGATCACGGTTTCGTGTGCTGCCACCGCCGCACCCGACACCCCCGCCGCCTTGCCCAGCGTGGCCAGATAAATCACGCGGTCGCTGGCGCGGGCACGCTCGGTCATGCCGCCCCGACCGTCATTGAGTATGCCAAAACCGTGCGCATCATCGAGATAGAGCCAGGCGTCGTGGCGCTCAGCCAGATCAAGCAGTGCATCAACCCGCGCAATGTCGCCGTCCATGCTGAACACCAGATCGGAGACGATCATTTTTTCCGGCGCGGTGCTTCTTTCCAGCTGGCCTTCAAGTTGCGCCAGATCGTGATGACGGAAACGGGTGAAGGTCGCGCCGGAGAGTTTGGCCGCATCCACCAGCGAAGCGTGGTTGAGCTTGTCGGCGAAGACCTCGCTGTGGCGATCGCACAAGGCCGTCAGCACGCCCAGATTGGCCATGTAGCCGGTGGAAAAAAGCAGCGCGGCAGGCTTGCCGACGAAGTGTGCGAAAGCGGCTTCGAAGTCGTGATGAAAACGGTGATGGCCGGTGATGAGGTGCGCCGCGCCTGCGCCGACGCCGCACTGGTCCACCGCGGCGTGCGCAGCCTGAACCAGCGCCGGGTCCGCGGCCAGCCCCAGATAATCGTTGCTGCAAAACGAGATGACGCGCTGGCCGTTGATCGTGACGTGAGCGCCCTGCGCGCCATCGAGTAACAGGCGCCGGCGTTCGAGGTGATCCGCTTTCAGCGCCGCCAGCCCCAGTTGCAGACGGGTCAGCGCGGCCAGACTCATGACAACGCGGAACTCACAGCGCTGCGAGGCCCAGCGTGTCGAACAGGTGCTGGTCGCGCTCCCACTCCGGGTTACCGGTGGTGAGCAGTTTTTCGCCGTAGAAAATCGAGTTGGCGCCGGCGAGAAAACACAGCGCCTGCACCGCGTCGCTCATCTGCTGACGGCCGGCCGACAGCCGCACGAAGCTCTTCGGCATGCAGATCCGCGCTACGGCAATGGTGCGCACAAACTCCAGCGGCTCGAGCGCTTCAGTGTCGGCCAGCGGCGTTCCTTCAACCTGCACCAGCAGATTGATCGGCACCGACTCCGGCTGCGGGTCGAGCGCGGCCAGCTGCGCGATCAGTCCGGCGCGCTGGGTGAGCGACTCGCCCATGCCGACGATGCCGCCGCAGCACACATGCAGGTCGGCCTGACGCACGCGGTCGAGCGTGTCGAGGCGATCCTGGTACTGACGCGTGGTGATGACGTCGCCGTAAAACTCGGGTGCGGTGTCGAGGTTGTGGTTGTAGTAATCGAGACCGGCGTCTTTCAGTTGTTCAGCCTGACCGTCTTTCAGCATCCCCAGCGTGGCGCAGGTTTCCAGTCCCAGCGCCTTCACTTCGCGCACCATGTCGAGCACCGGATCAAGATCGCGCTGCTTCGGTCCGCGCCACGCCGCGCCCATGCAGAAGCGCGAGGCGCCGGCAGCCTTGGCGGCCTTGGCCGCGGCCAGCACATCGTCCAGATTCAACAGCCCCTGATTCTCAACACCGGTGTCATACCGTGCGGCTTGCGGGCAATAGCCACAGTCTTCGGAGCAACCGCCGGTCTTGATCGACAGCAGCGTCGACAGCTGCACCTTGTTGGGGTCGAAATTCGCCCGATGCACGGTCTGCGCCTGGAACATCAGATCGGCAAACGGCAGCGCGAACAAGGCCTCGATCCCGGCCATGGAAAGGCGCGCCACAGGTTGAGTCATGTCATTCATAAATTGCCACCTCTATCGTCATATCAGCCCACGGTTCGCGTGCGGCCTTGTAAATATCAAACAGCGCCCACGGCACGATAATCGTCACCGCCAGGCCCAACACCAGCATCAGTCCCTGCCAGCCGTCCAGCAGGCCGTAGATTGCCGGGCCGATCACCATCAGGCTGCCCATCACGCCATAAAACCGGTAGCCTGCCCACTTGTTGTAATGCGCGGTGCGCGGGTTGGGATGGTGGGCGATGCTGGCATACACAAAAATCGATGCGCCCAGCCAGAGCATCACCGGCGGCAGCGACAGCACGAACGGCAGAAAACCGATCTTGTGACTGGCGAGCAACTTGCCCAGCAGCAATGCCGTCAGCGAAATCGACAGCGCTGCCACGGTGATAATGTTGAACAACTGCGCAGCAAACCGGGAGGACGAAGCAGTGATGAGACGTTTGGCTTTCATGGCGCGGATTCTCGGGGGCGCCGCCGTCCCTGTCAAATTTAAGCAACCCGACAATTGAACATCCGGTCAATTTTTAATCAGCTATCCCCGCATACTTGCCTGCTTTGCGGGGCTGCGGCCCAGCTCCGCCCCCTGTGCCCGGGCTGTCTGGGCGAACTGCCCTGGCATACCCAACCCCACTGCCCGCAATGCGCCACCCCCACCCCCGGCGGCCAGGTGTGCGGCGCCTGCCTCAAGCACCCGCCGGCATTCGACCGCACCGTCGCCGCGTTGGCCTACACCTTCCCGCTTGACCGGCTGATTCCTCGCCTGAAATATCACGGCCGGCTCCCCATTGCTCCGGCGCTGGGTGAATGCCTGGCCCAGGCCGCCGAGCCTCATTCCCAACCCGACCGTCTGATCGCCATGCCGCTGCACCCGACCCGTATCCGCGAGCGCGGCTTCAACCACGCCACCGAGATCGCACGCGAGGTGGCGAAACAACTCAAACTCCCGCTCGACACGGCCAGCTGTCAACGCATCCGCGACACCCCGCCGCAAATGGGACTGAAACACGATGCGCGGCGACGCAACGTGCGCGGCGCGTTTACCTGTTCCGGGAAAATTGAAGGCCAGCACATCGCGCTGGTCGACGACGTGATGACGACTGGAACCAGCCTCGATGAGCTGGCCGCAACGCTGAAGCGGGCGGGCGCACGTGAAGTGACGTGTTGGGTGGTGGCACGGACGTTACCACCAGGTGATATTCAGGCGCTCGTTAACAACGCTCGGGCCGCCGAGTCTTAGCTGTAAATCTCTTCTACCGCGAATATCCGTCGGTGCTCGCGTATCGCGTAACGATCGGTCATCCCCGCAATGTAGTCTGCCACGGCGCGCATGCCCGTTAGCGACTCGTGCGCCTGATGCTCAGGAGGCAGCAGCCGGGCATCGCCAGAGAATGCCGTATAGAGATCGGTAATGATGCGGCTGGCCTTCGCACTCATGCGCGCCACCTTGTAGTGGCGATACAAGTGACGATGCAAAAACCGCTTCAGCTCGCGGTGCTCGTCGAGCACCTCGGGACTGAATGCGGCCATGGCCGGGGCAGCACGCACTTCGTCAGCGGTTTGCACACCGCTTTTTTCGACATTCATCCGCGTGGTGTTCACCAGATCGAGGATCAGGGTGTTGATGATGCGGCGCACGGTTTCGGTGACTTCGCGGCGGCCATTGAGCGTCGGGTATTTGGCACGCACCTCGGCGAGATGCCGGGCAAACAGCTTCACTTCCAACAACTGCTCCAGCGTTATCAACCCGGAACGCAGCCCGTCGTCGACATCGTGATTGTTGTAAGCGATTTCATCGGCCAGATTGGTAATCTGCGCTTCGAGCGACGGCTGCTGCCTGTTCAGAAAACGTTCGCCGACCGCGCCCAGCTTTTCGGCGTTGGCCAGCGAGCAATGCTTGAGGATGCCCTCGCGCGCTTCGAACGTCAGATTCAACCCATCGAATTCGGCGTAGCGTTCTTCCAGCATGTCCACCACGCGCAACGATTGCAGGTTGTGCTCAAAGCCGCCGTGTTCTTTCATGCAGGCATTCAAGGCATCCTGCCCGGCGTGGCCGAACGGCGTGTGGCCGAGGTCGTGCGCCAGCGCCACCGCCTCAACCAGGTCTTCGTTCAGGCTCAGCAAGCGGGCAATGGTGCGGGCGATCTGCGCCACTTCCAGACTGTGGGTGAGGCGGGTGCGAAACAGATCGCCCTCGTGATTGACGAATACCTGGGTCTTGTATTCCAGCCGCCGAAATCCGGTGGAATGGATGATGCGGTCGCGGTCGCGCTGGAATTCGGAGCGCGGCGCGGCAGGCGGCTCGCCATGCAAACGTCCGCGGGTTTGACTGGAATGCGCAGCGTAGGAAGCGAGTGAGGTCATGGTCGAGGCGTCTTCAATGTTGATGGCGTCGTTCAATATCGGTGGCAAAGCGGACGATGTCAGTGTGCGGCACCCCGAAGTCTGCCGCAACCGAGGTGAATCCCGCCAGCGCGGCGCGAACGTCGTCGCATATCGCCGCTGCGCCGGACACCCCCCATTTACGCCCCAGCACCGCCAACTCCGCGAGCGTGGGCGGGCTGGGCGTGAGGTCGAAGCACAACACGTGCTCGCGCAAGCCCCCGGTGTCGGGCAACAAATCGAAGGCGGGAGAAAGCCGCCAGCCCGCCGTATCGCGCAGCAGCCAGAAATTCTTCAGGTGATCGTCGGTGTTGCCGAGCAGCGCATTGAAAACCATTTGCCGGTAAAGTTGCGGCACGTCGGTTTCCGGCGCTTCGCCATGGCGGCGCAGCGCGGCAATCAAATCAGCGTAGCCCAACACGTAATAGCCGCTGGCCTGCAACAGCGCGCGAAAACTCAGCATGTGCAGCCGCCCGGCCGGGGTGCGGTCGAAACGCCTGACCAGCAGCGCGTGACGCGAGCCGGGCAGTGTCGCAAGCTTGAAATCGGGCACCACAAGCCCTGCGTGTCTTGCCAGCGTCAGACTCGTCGCCTCCAGCCCGACCATAACGCAGTCGTCGCGACGGCTGGCAAACTTGGCAATCCAGTGGCCGTCCGCGTCATGCACCAGCGCCTTGGGCCGCGCGCCGCCCGGCGAACTGCCCGCCACCAGCAGAATCCGGCTGCTGTCATCGACGATCACGTCGCCTGCTTCCAATCGTGTAGCGGCATCGGCCAATGCAGCCAGCGCCAACCCATCGGCCTCAGGATCGAGCATCCCGGGCTGCGCGCCCGGCGGCGCGAAGGCGAGCGCGCCCAGACCCGCCCCCCCCCAGCGCCCGCATCAGATGCGGTTCGCTCTGCTGGCCGCGCGCGAGGCCATGGCGCAACACCAGCAGCCGCCGCCCCCATATGTCGGGCAGCGCATCCTCCAGCGCAAGCAGGGGTGGGTTGAGTTGGGTCGACTGGAATTCCTGCCCGCCCAGCGGCAAGGTCAAGCGCAAACGCACGCGGATCGGCGAGGTAGGCGGGCACATAACGGAACGCGCTGGCGTACCGTCCGTGCGCATCGGCGTCGCCGAACGCCAGTTCACCCGCTTGCAGTTGCGCGCCGTCCGGCAGCGTCAGCCAGACATCCAGCCTGATCATGTGGCAACCTTGCGGCGCCGCGCCCGCTGCCGCTGCTGTGGCGCGGGTTCGGCGGCGGCAAACAAGCTGGCCTGCGGTGCAAGCCAGGCCTCGGCCTCATGCAAGCGACCCAACAATTCCAGCGCGGCGAGCCAGTGACCGATCTGCGCGCTGGCATCCCCCTGCTCCAGCCGCCGCAAGGTCGGCACCGACACCCCGAGCCGTGCCGCAAAACGTGCCTGCGGCTCGTTGCGCAGCAGCCGCTGTGCACGCAGACGGGCCCCGAGTTGCACCAAGGCCTCATGATAATTATCGGAAACCATGGTTTGTATTATTGATACAAACCATGGTTAATGCAAAGAATTATTTCTTTTACAGGAAAAGTCGCGCGCTCAGACGGCCACGCATGCCATCAGGGTGTTGCGCAGCGTCGCATCCGGCACATCAGCGGTAATCACCGCTTCGCCCAGCTTTTTCAGCAGCACGAAACGCATTTTTCCGCCCTCGACCTTCTTGTCGTGGCCCATGTATTCGAGCCAGCTGTCCACCCCCAGGTCCGGCGCCGCATCCGGCAGCCCGGCGGCGCGGATCAGCGTGCGGGTGCGTGCCACGTCCGCTTCGGTGAGCCAGCCCAGGCGCTGCGAGGTTTCCACCGCCATCACCATGCCCGCCGCCACCGCTTCGCCGTGCAGCCAGTTGCCGTAGCCCATGCCGGTTTCGATGGCGTGGCCAAAGGTGTGGCCCAGATTGAGAATCGCGCGGATGCCGCCTTCGCGCTCGTCCTGCGCCACCACCTGCGCCTTGATTTCGCACGAGCGGAAAATCGCGTGGGTGATCGCCACCGGGTCGAGCGCGCGCAGCTTGTCCATATTGGCTTCCAGCCAGGCCAGAAATTCCACATCCCAGATCAGCCCGTACTTGATCACTTCGGCCAGTCCTGCCGACAACTCGCGCGCGGGCAGGGTTTTCAGCGTATCGGTATCGGCCAGCACCAGTTGGGGCTGATAAAACGCGCCGATCATGTTCTTGCCGAGCGGATGGTTGATGCCGGTTTTGCCGCCCACCGACGAATCCACCTGCGACAACAGCGTGGTGGGAATCTGAATAAACGGCACGCCACGCTGGTAGCTCGCTGCGGCAAACCCGGTCATGTCGCCGATCACCCCACCGCCCAGCGCGATCAGCGTGGTCTTGCGCTCGGCCCGCTGGGTCAGCAGCGCATCGAAAATCAGATTCAGCGTTTCCCAGTTCTTGTAGGCTTCGCCGTCCGGCAGCACCACGCTGGTCACTGCCACGCCCCCGGCTTCCAGGGTCGCCGTCAGCTGCGCCAGATACAGCGGCGCCACCGTGGTGTTGGTCACGATCATGGCGCGCTTTTGCGCCAGATGCGGCAGGATTAAGTCAGCCTGGCTCAACAGGCCAGCGCCGATGTGGATGGGGTAGGAGCGGTCGCCAAGATCGACGGTGAGGGTTTGCATGAGGTCTTCAGTGAGTGAGCGCGATGGTTGATTGTAACCAAAGCCGGCCGGCCCGAGGGCGGGCTTCCCACGCCACGCGCCGGGCTGCCACTTTGCATCCCGGCCCACACCGCCCATAATCTGTCCATGAGCACGCTCGACCCACCCGACCTTCAACTGACACTCAGGCAAGCGCTCGCCGAGCATGGCGGGGGCCGCCTGGCAATCCTGTTCGGCTCCCAGGCCACCGGGCATGCCACCCCGCTAAGCGATCTCGACCTTGCCGTGCAGATGGCCGCCCCACTGGAGGCCATAGACAAGATCGCACTGATCGAACGACTTGCCCTGGCCACCGGGCTGCCAGTCGACCTGATCGACCTCAAGCACGCCGGCGAACCCTTGCTGGGCCAGATTCTGAAACATGGCATCAGACTGCTCGGCAGCGATGCGGATTACGCGGCCCTGCTTAGCCGTCATCTGTTCGACGCAGCCGATTTTCTGCCCTATCGCAACCGCATCCTGGCTGAACGGAGACAGGCATGGATCGGCAGGTAATCGAGCTTAACCCCGAATGCTTAAAACGCTGCCAACCCAGCCACTATGATGCCTTTCAGGACACGCGGACATGAATACACTCGAAACGCTACGCGCCCACAAGGATAAGATCGAGCATCTGGCCAAGCTTCATGGCGCACGAAACATTCGTGTATTCGGCTCAGTCGCAAGAGCCGAGGACACATCGGATAGCGATATCGATTTCCTGATCGACATGGAAGAGTCTCGCAGCCTTCTCGATTTGATCGGCTTCAAGCAAGATATTGAAGCCATGTTCAACCGGCCGGCTGATGTCCTGACCGAAAGGGGCATCAGTCCCTACCTGCGTGAACGCATACTCGACGAGGCTGTCACGCTGTGAAAAAAGACCCAGCCGTTTACATCCGGCACATCCACGACTGCATCATCCGCATAGAAACCTATGTAGAAGAAGGCCGCGCTGCTTTTTTCAATGATCACAAGACGCAGGATGCTGTCATACGCAACCCGGAAGTGATCGGACAGCCCGTGAAAGACTTGGGGACCGAGCGTTTAAGCAGCGAGCAGCCTGACATTCCATGGACACAAATCGCAGGTGCCAGAAACGTCCTGGCTCACCAATATCTTGGCGTTGATCTCGACCTTGTCTGGAATATCGTCGACAAAAACCTGCCTTCCCTGAAGGCGGCCATACACGAGACGGCCAACCGCCTGGCAATCGATCTGCCAGAACGCGGCGACCCCAACTAAATCCGCCAATGGATAACTTTGACCCTACGCTGATTTCAGTTGTCATGCCCTGCTACAACGCCGCGCCCTACGTGGAAGAGGCAATCGCGAGCGTGCTCGGCCAAAGTTACCCCCATGTGGATCTCATCGTGGTGGACGATGGTTCAACCGACGGCTCAACCGAAATCCTGCAACGCCTGGCCACGCAACACCCCGAACGCATCACGCTCAGCTACCAGAACCGTGCGGGCCCCTTTGCCGCTCGCAATCAAGCGCTCGCCCATGCAAACGGCAACTACATCGCTTTTCTGGACGCCGACGACACCTGGCACCCGGACGCGTTAAGCTTGATGCACGCTGCGCTCACAGCGGAGAACGCCGACCTGGCCTATTGCGGCTGGCAGAACATCGGCATCGCAGCGGCTGACCCCAACCCGACTATCCCGCCCGATTTCGAACCTGACGAGGCGGTCGCTTATTTTCTCGAGCAAAATCTCTGGCCGGTCAACACCGTATTGGTCAGCCGCCACCTCATCGACGAACTGCGCGGATTTTCAGAACGGGCGCCCACCGCCATGGACTACGACCTGTGGCTCAGAATAATCGCGCGCCAACCGAGGCTTGTGCGCGTCCCCGACGTGCTGGCGTTTTACCGCCGCTACCCGCGCGGCGATGCCCACATCCCGCATTGGCGTCAAGTGTTTGATGCCGTTGCCGTGCGCCAGGACTTTGCCAGCCACCACCCCGAACTCGTCGCCCGCATACCCCCCGCTCACCTCAATGAATTGATCTACGATCCCTTGCTGCGCGAAGCCTATCGCAGCCACTGGCGTAACGATACCGAATCCGCCCGCCGCCTGTTTCGCCGCGCTTTTCGCAAGGCCGACTGGAAAGCCGGCGATTTCAAACACCTGGTCGCCAGCCTGCTCCCCGCTCCGCTCTATCGTAATCTGGTTGATCGCGTCACCCGCCGCCGCAGCGTCCGCATTGAGAACTGAACCGCCAGTGAATCGGGATCAAGAACGTCTCCGGACCAACGCAACCACCAGCCCGCGCCACGCGAGCGTTCACATGAAGCATCACGATGCTGTAGCCTCCAGTCCTTACAATCCCCCCAATAAATACCGCTTCTGCCACCGTCCCCCAACGTCAACGCATTATGGGAAGAACAGATAAACCCGGTTTGTTCCAGACCGAACACCTGCTGCAGGGAAGTTGTAGCGTGGCCAAGTTGGGCATATCGCATGCAGGCCGCAGAGGCCTCATGCACAAAGACAAGCACGCATTTCCGGAAAACATTCAAAACCGGACGGATACCTCAGGGCGACACGGGCATCCACTGACAACAACAATCCCTGGCGCGACTGACGGCGAAATCGCCCCGAACTGACGAACCCGTGCTCACTCTTGCCAAAAACCTTTACGACTACCGCGAACTGATGGCGACCCTCGCATGGAAAAACATCGCGCAGCGCTACAAGCAGGCCTATCTCGGCACCGCCTGGGCTTGTCATCAAGCCGATCACGCTCATGCTCATCTTCACCCTGGTCAAGAGCTTTGTCGGCATCGAAAGCGGCGAGATTCCCTATCCGATTCTGGTTTTTGCCGCGCTGATGCCCTGGACCTTCTTTCAGGAATCGGCATCCGAAGGCGTCACCAGTGTCGTCAGCAACACCGCGCTGATCAAGAAAATCTACTTTCCGCGCGAGATCTTCCCCATCACCTCGGTGCTCACCAAGCTGGTCGAGCTGGGCATCAACTTCGTGATCCTCGCCGGGCTGATGGTGTGGTACCAGATGCTGCCCAGCGTTTACATTCTGTGGGTGCCGCTGATCATTGCCTACACCGTGCTGGCCGCGCTCACCGTTGCCTTCGTCGGCGCCGCCATCAATGTCTATTACCGCGACGTGGGCGCCGCCCTGCCGGTGTTGCTGTCGCTGCTGATGTATGTCTCGCCGGTTATCTATCCGCTGCAACTGGTCAAGGACAAGCTGCTGGTGCAGCAGGCAGCCGGCGAATGGTCCGATGCGCTCTATACGCTGTACACGCTCAACCCGCTGGCCGGCATCATCGATGCGTTTCAGAATGTTGTGCTCAGAAGCCAGCCGCCCGATTTCGTCGCCATGATCCCCGGTGCCATCCTCATCGCCATCCTGCTGCCGCTGAGCTACCTTTACTTTAAACGCGCCGAAAGCTATTTCGCCGACGTGATCTAAAACCACAAAGGCACCAAGTGATGATTTCGAAAACATCGGTTAAACCACAAAGACACGAAGAAACCCCAATACATGCGGGGCGTCGTTTTGCTATCACAGCCGACCCAACAGTTAAACGTATCAAGAATGGCCGAGTGCAGTTGTTTTATTCTTTTCTTAGTGCCTTTGTGGTGAGGCGTTTTTGATGACCCCCTTGGCAAAGTCGAATCGGTTCGACCCGATCACAGCAGATGTGGAAGCGCTTGCAGCGAGCGTGGTCGACGCGGCCTTTCAGGTCCACAAAGCGCTTGGGCCGGGCTTACTCGAATCCGTCTATGAAACCTGCCTGTGCCACGAATTGAAACAGCGGGGCATCCCATTTAAATCCCAAGTGGCCCTGCCTATAAGCTACAACGGGCTGACACTGGACAACGGCCTCAGGTTAGACATGCTGGTTGACGACAAACTCGTCGTCGAACTCAAAGCAGTTGAAAAAATGCAGCCCCTTTACGACGCCCAACTTCTGACCTATCTGAAACTCAGCGGTTTACGCCTTGGCCTGCTAATCAACTTCAACACCGTCCTGATAAAAGACGGCCTCAAACGAATAGTTCGATAAGGAATAAAGCACATGAGATTATTATTCCCCTTCGTACCTTTGTGGTTAACCGAGAAGAACTGACATGCGTCCATCCGAAGCCCTGCAAACCCATCGCGAAACGATACGCCAGATTGCACTTCGACATCACGTGAAGCAAGTCCGTGTGTTTGGCTCGGTTCTGCATGGCGACGATACTGAAAAGAGTGACCTGGATTTACTGGTCGAGCCAACAGCCGCCACCACGCTCATGGATATTGGCGCGATTCGTTATGAGCTACGTCAACTGCTGAGCATACCCGTTGATGTGTTAACCCGTAACGCCCTACCCGACAACTACCGTGAACAGATACTGGCGGAGGCAGAGCTGGTATGAGCAAGGCAGCCTCACCCATGATTGCGGTTGAAACCGTAGCCCAACGGATTCTGCTGATACGCGGCAACAAGGTCATGCTGGATGCCGATCTGGCCGAACTTTATGGCGGACCAACCAAGGCGCTCAATCAGTCCGTGCGGCGAAACATCGAACGCTTCCCGGCCGATTTCATGTTCCCACTGACCAGGACAGAGAAACAAGAGGTGGTCACAAATTGTGACCACCTCGCCAGACTGAAATTTTGCCGACCCAGCCTTACGCCTTCACCGAGCATGGCGCCCTGATGCTTGGCAATGTGCTCAAGTCAGACCGCGCCGTCGAAATTAGCTTGCTCGTGGTACGCACCTTCGTTCAACTCCGCGAACCACGAAGACACAAAGAAAGCCAACTTGTGCTCATCCACAATGAATGGTCTTCATGGCACTGAATTATTATTTGTTTTTCTTCGTGCCTTTGTGGTTAAACCATAATGCCCATTATTGAAGTTAATGCCGCCATCCTCGGCATGTCGCGCCAGGAAATCGACAAAAAGTTCGACGAGATCGTCGACTTTTCCGAGATGAGCGCCCATTTAACCTCTTGTCAAAACGTACCTCATGAGGTACATTAAATAAATGCCTGGCCCCCAGAAACTTCGGGCTGTTTTCTATCGATCGGCAACTGGCAAGGAGCCGGTGCGCGAATGGCTCAAGGAATTGTCCAAGGATGACAGAAAGACCATCGGCGAAGATATTGCGTACGTGCAATACAAATGGCCCATCGGCAAGCCTCGCGTCGATCACTTGCGCGGCGCGATCTGGGAGGTGAGAACGTCCCTGAACAACCGGATCGCGCGGACACTATTCGCGGTAGAGGGCAGGCAAATGGTCTTGCTGCATGGCTTCATCAAGAAAACGCAGCAGACCCCGGCGGTGGACATCGAACTGACGGAAGAACGTTTTAAGGAGTGGCATCGTGGCGAAACATAACCTTTATACCGGTTCTGACTTTGACGACTTTTTGAAAGAAGAGGGTGTCTATGAAGAGGTGCAAGCCAAGGCGCTCAAGCGCGCGCTGTCCGAGCAACTCGGCGATAGCATGCAAGCGGCCAAGCTGACCAAGGTCAGCATGGCGCAAAAAATGGAAACGAGTCGATCTCAACTCGACCGGGTGCTGGATCCCAACAACACGTCGATCCAACTGGACACGCTCATCAAAGCGGCCAGAGCGGTTGGCAAGGTTGTTGAAATAAAAATCAAGAAGGCGCCAAAGCCTTCCCATGTCTGACCACTGCAAGCAACCATGCCCATCATCGAAGTCGACCCTCTCACCAAGGAACACCGCCTGAGCGCCATGCAGAGCCTCAAGCACACGGCTGCGGACGACATCGCCATAGAAGCGGACTCGGCCGCGAAAACCGTGTCCATTTACTGAGGGATCAAGATGAAACACGCCCAGACATCACCATCCAGGCAGCCAACGCAGACAGACCCGCATCTGGCTTTGCTGGGGAAATTGCTATCGGACGCGCCCGAACTGGAATTCGCGGTGCTGGTTGGCAGCCGCGCCCAAGGAACCGCGCGAACGCAAAGCGACTGGGACATCGCCCTCCAATGGCGCCCGCAGGCTGACTGGCTAGCGCTGCTCGGCACTCAGGAAACCTTGCGTCGACGCATTGCAGATACCCTGGGCGCTTCTCCTGAAGACATTGATCTGATCGAGCTTCCCCGCGCCAACCTGGCCATGCGCGCCAACGCCGCAGAAGACGGGGTCGTGCTCAAGGGCGAGGACACCCTGGCCTGGGCACGCTTCCTGACCCGCACCTGGCGGGAACTGGAAGATTTTTACTGGGAGCGCGCGCATGCGGCTTGATCTCTACCATGCAGAAACCGCGCGCATTGCCACCGAGCAATCGGCATTGCTTGACATGGCTTGGCGAGAGTTGACGGAAGGACGCATGCTGTCCCCGCTCGAGCAGAACGGGGTGTTGCATGCCTTGCAGGTGCTAATTGAAAACGCCATCGGAAAAGCCAAGCAATTGCTGAAAGCCAGAGCCGAAACGGTCCCCGTATCGGCTGACGATGCCTTCGCAACCCTGGCCCGGCTTGGCGAAATTGAACAAGCGCAACTTGCCGCCTGGAACACGGTAATCGGTCTGCGTAACCGCATCGTGCATGACTACATGAATATCGACATGGGCAAAGTGCTGGATCTGGTCAGCCAGCGGCGCCACACGTTCGTGGTCAAGTTTTTGCTTGCTCAACCCAAATCGAAATCAGCACCATAATCTAATCGCGGCTAAAACCGCCCCGACAGCCTGCCGCTAGCCAAAACAAACCCACCATGCCCATTATTGAAGTCGACCCCCTCACCAAGGAATACCGTCTCGGCGCCATGCAGGGTCTCAAGCAGACCCGGCTCAACACGGCGGCTCGCCTGACCGGCAAGCAAGTAGCATATCTTTCCAGGCCATTCGCTCGTCTGGCTGTAAAAGAAGGGACACTGCCATGAATACGGATAAGCTGCTCCTGCTGCAAAAAGAGCTATCGATTAAATCGGTGTTTCCATTGATCCATTGACTAGGAGCATTTGACTGCCATGACCCATGTCGACACCCAGGGCAAATATCCTCGGGACCAGGAAATCCGGGCGATGATTGTCGAAACCATGCGCGCCAACACTCAACGCCTTGGCGGACACAAGGTTGTCCTGTTTGGCTCCCGCGCCCAGGGCAACGCCAGGTCGCGTTCCGATTTTGATCTGGGTGTCGTGGGCGACACGCCACTCCCACTGGTGGACTTTTTTGCCATCGAAGACATGCTCGACGAATTGCCGACCTTGTACCGCATCGATTGGGTTGACTTCGCCAGAGTCAGTGAGCGCTTCCGCACCCAGGCCCTGCAAAAAACAGAGGTGATTTATGAGTGAAAGCTGGATCATTGACGACTTCGCGGCAGCGTTTGATCAATTTAAAGCAGCCATGCAAGTCGTGCCGACAAGTGACCTGATTAAAGCAGGTTGCATCCAGTATTTCGAATTCACGTTTGAACTGGCATGGAAATCGGTCAAGATTCTGGGCGAAGAGTCTGGCCTGGAACCCTGTGGATCGCCCAAGTCTTGTCTCAAAATGGCCTTTGCCCAAGACTGGATTGACGATGAGCCACTCTGGCTGGAAATGCTGGAAGCCAGAAACCGGATGTCGCACACCTACCACGCCAAGGACGCCATACAGGTGTATGACCGTTTGTCGCATTTCCTGCGCCCCATGCAAACACTCTTGGCCGCCCTGCGAACAGCCTGAACCACCATGCCCATCATTGAAGTCGACCATCTCACCAAAGAATACCGCCTCGGCGCCATGCAGGGCCTCAAGCAGACCCTGCTCAACACCGCCGCGCGGCTAACCGGCAAAAAAATCGAAGAGCGCCCGCTGTTCAAGGCGCTGGATGACGTCAGCTTTTCCATCGAGCCCGGCGAAGGGGTCGGCATCATCGGCCACAACGGCGCCGGCAAATCCACCCTGCTCAAGATGCTGGCGAAGATCAGCACTCCCACAAGCGGCTCGGTCAAGGTCGATGGTCGTATTGCTCCGCTGATCGAAGTGGGCGCCGGCTTCGTACCCGACTTCACCGGGCGCGAAAACGTCTACCTCAATGCCGCCATCCTCGGCATGTCGAAGCAGGAAATCGCCCGCAAGTTCGACGAGATCGTCGACTTTGCCGAAATGGCCGAATTCATCGACACCCCGGTCAAGCGCTATAGTTCGGGCACCCAAGCACAACGCTGAATACAGTGTCCGACCCAATTTTTGCCAAGGAGATCGACCATGCACACCTTATCCCTGCCATACCCTGAAGATTTGCTGGTGATGTCCGGCAAAGCTCCACAAGCTTTGGAAGAAGAGTTGGCATTTCTGCTGGCAGCCAAGTTATTTGAGGTTCACCGCCTTTCATTGGGCAAGGCGGCTGAGTTTTGCCGCATGAGCAAACTGCGCTTCATGTTTGAGCTGGGGCGCTTGCAAGTTCCGGTCATTAATCTGGATGATGATCAAATTGCCGATGAGTTGCGTGATGACTAATCAAACAATTGTGGGTGACAGCAGCCCACTGATAGCCTTGGCGATTATTGGTCAACTGGAACTCTTGCCCAGGCTATATCAGCGGGTGATGGTGCCGACCATGGCATGGGAAGAGGTGACTGTTCATGGCGCTGGATTACCCGGTGCGTTGGCGGTGAGCCAACTTGCCTGGCTGGAAATTCAAGCCCCGGCTCCCGAGTTGCTGCAACCTTTGGAAATTCTGGTAGATCGCGGCGAAGCGCAGGTTATTGCCTTGGCTATCGGCATGCCCGGAAGTATGGTGCTACTGGATGATGCGCAGGCACGACGCGTGGCGGAACGCTTCGGCGTGGCTCGGATTGGCACTTTGGGTATCTTGCGCCGGGCCAAAAAAACCGGCTTGATCGGAGCGATCAAGCCCTACCTCATGCAATTGCAGGACAATGGAATTTACATTCGCAAGAACCTGATTGATGCGGTTTTGCGTGACGTAGGAGAATTAGCTTGATGCGCAGCAACCCGCACAAGGCCGCCTCGAAAAACCCGTCACACCGGCGGTGCATGGTTGTTGCCGCATACGCTTCAGCGCGTAGCGGTTCGGAGTCCTTTGGGGCTTTAGCGGCTTTCGTGCATGAATTGGCGCAAACGTATCGTAAATCCAGCGTGTGACCTCCCGCTACCCACTGACGACTAACCCCATGCCCATCATCCAAGCCAACCCCCTCATCACTGAAGACATCGGGAAGCCATGAACTTGTTATCTTTTTCTTTTCTTCGTGCCTTTGTGGTTAATTAACCCACCATGCCCATTATTGAAGTCGACCACCTCACCAAGGAATACCGCCTCGGCGCCATGCAGGGGCTCAAGCAGACCCTGCTCAACACCGCCGCCCGTCAGACCGGCAAGAAAATTAAAGAACGCCCGCTCTTCAAAGTCCAGGACGATGTCGTCCTCTCCATCAAGCAAGATGAAGTGGTCGACATCATCGGCCACAACAGCGCGGAAAAATCCACTTTGCTAAAGCTGCTGGCCAGGCCCCGCATACCCGCCCTATCGCAGTCGAACCATCACGTCGCCAGACGCCGAGATGCAATTAGTACGGCCTTATGATCTCGCCACGCCGACCATCTTTCTGGCATGGCCCTTGCGTCCACCTTCATACTTTCAATATCAACCCATGATGACAACCGGCTCCAACGCTTCAATATTTTTCTACTGCAACCCCACGGTTATTGAATTCGAGGCTCGAGTCGCACGTGAACATTCACCCATTGCGGAGTGGATGTGATGTCGTCAGTTTTGACAGGCTTTCCACCTTGCACCAACCAGGCGCCAACATCACGTACCCGAATCGGCGAGAACGCCCTCGTTAGCCACAGGTCGTCTTAACATGTACATACTCCAAGCAGAGCAGAGTACCCGCAACGACGCAATCTTCTCTTTGTTGAATTGCACAAACGTAACGTATGGTAAACCTGCCCTAACAATCCAATGAGTCTGGCCTCATCCATACGCAATAGTACCCAATGGCTCCTCGCCGGGAGCCTTGGCGGCAGCATGTTCAATTTCCTGTTTGGCATCGTGCTTGCCCGTTTGCTGGTGCCGGAAGATTTTGGCTTGCTGGTTACCGTGCAAATATTCACCGGCGTGGCGGGCCTTATTGCGGGCGGCGGTATGGGGCAGGCCTTGGTGCGCTCCAAAGAAGCCAGTGAACATGATTTCAATGCGGTGTTCACCCTTCAGCTCGGCATGTGCGTCCTAATCTATGGGTTTTTCTATACGATCGCGCCCTTTTTCGCACGCTGGTATCAAGAACCCCTCTACGAAACCCTGCTTCGTGTCACCGCGCTAAATTTTCTGTTGCGTCCATTGGTTGGCAACCACAATGCGTGGCTACACAGAGAGATGCGCTTCAAGGCGCACTCCATCATTGCATTAGTGACCGGCATTGTGGTCAGCTTGGCGAGCATTTTCATGGCCTGGATGGGCATGGGTGTCTGGAGCCTAGCCTTGTCCGGCATCCTTGGTAGCCTCGTCAACTGGATACTTCTCTCAAGGCAAACGCCACTTCGGCCTCAACTTGCATTCGATCGCGCCACCATGCGCAAGGTTAGCGGCGTGGGGATCAAGTTTTCCATGCTCGACATCGTCAGCTATCTGCGCGGCCAGACGAGCAATTTTGTGATCGGCCGCATAGCCGGCCCTGCTGCTGTCGGCCTTTTCAACAAGGCAGAAAGCCTCGCCAAGCTGCCCTTCACGACGCTTAGTTCGGCCGTATACCAACCCCTGTTCCGTGCGATGGCTGCAGAACAGGGCAACATCGACCGGAGCAAATATCTTTACTTTCAATCAGTAACCTTGTTACTGGTCTACACTCTGCCGGCCTATATAACCTTCTCATGGTTGGCAGAACCCTTTATCACGGTTGTCTATGGCCCCAAATGGGTCGAAGCCGCCGCTCCGCTCAGCATTCTTGCATGGGCCTGGATTTTTTCTTGCTTTAATCATCCCGCTGGCGCCCTGTTGGCGGCCCAAAATCGTCTTGGGCAAGAACTTCTGGTTCAGATCATCTCGCTTGTATTGAATATATTGGCTTGTATCATTGGCATGCGCTGGGGGCTTACGGGAGTCGCTTGGGGCCTCCTTGCGACAAGACTCTATACCCTAAGCCATATGGGATTTCTTGTTAGCAAGTGCATCCCCGTTCGCACACGTGATTACGTGTCAGCGATCAAGCCTGGCCTGATCTTGGGGAGCATGACATGCTTTGCACTATTCGCCAGTTGGGCCTTTAGTCCAATTGAATCCGCCACGGTGCAACAAGCTATTTATCTGGGTGGAGCACTTATTGCCGCCGGTTTAGCATTTATTTCATCCCTGCTGTTTCTCCCTATTCCGGAGATCACGACTGAGTCTGATCGCTGGAAAAAATCACTCCGACTAATGAAAACAAATCAGGATAAAAAATGACGATCATCAGAAAACCTATTTTTATTCTCGGATCACACAAAAGTGGCTCAAGCCTTGTTAGAAGCCTGCTCGATGGACACCCAGATCTATTCGTGATCCCCAGCGAAAGCCACTATTTCCAATTGACGGGGCACTGCGTCGATTTCAAAATGCGGAGAAGTGAACCAAAGCAGTTGAGTCTTGCGGAAAAAATCGACAAGATGGCCGCATACATCCATCACGAAAACATGAACAATGACCCTCATGGCGCCGTGATGATAGAGAACCGTTACAACGAGAACCGTTTTCTGTCATACATCCAGCACAACGAAGATATCGATGAACGTGAACTTTTTTCCTTGTATTTACGCGCGTACCATGTCGCTCTTTACGGGACTGATCTGGCCGACAACATACGCGTCGTCGAGAAATCAATCGAACACGCTGAGTTTGCACCTTTACTTCTAAAGTGGTTTCCAGACGCTAAATTTATACATATTGTCAGGAACCCGTACGCAACACTTGTTGCTTCAAGAAACACGGGCTGGCAAAAAGGCTACCCTTATCTAGGAACCTACCTTGAATCGCTCAGAAACAGCAATTGCAACCTGTTCCATAACATGAAGTGCATAGACAACTATAAGGTCATACGATACGAGGACCTTGTTTCTGATGCGCAATCAGTCATGCAAGGCATTGCCGAGCATCTCGAAATACCGATGAATGACATCATGCTGCAACCAACTCTTTGCGGAGAGAATTGGGCGGGCAACAGCTCAAGCAACAAAAAATTCACAGGCATCAACTCCTCCCCCACGTCAAAGTGGATGGACTCCATCAAGGATTTGGAAGTGGTTCTGACAAATCGTGTTTCAAGGCCAATTTTCACTCACTTCAAGTACGAATTGCTTAGCCCCAAACACCATCCATGGAAGCAACGGATTTATCCCATAAAAGGAGAAAGCCTGAAGCGGTACTTTAGGAATCGGGCACTACTTCTAACTTTATAACGGACCCAACCCCTGATCATGAATACTTCCTCATTCGTAATCATCGGCCCTGACTCTGCCCCGACGAAGTGCGTTTCCGGAGCACGCGACAAGCGTCCATAACGCGCCATGGACGAGTCCCACACGCCGCCCGTGCACCTAGCCCATTATTTTGTTGGGCCAGGGCCACACCAACAACTTGAATGCGGCGAACGTCGAACGGCTGAATCGGCCGGTTTACATCGAATACAGGATGTTCTTGTAGGCGCGGACTGCCTGTTCTTGAGTTCTCAATCCGCCATCCCGATGCAATTGGAAGGTAATTTCTCGTTGCTACGTTCCATGGCAGGCGGCTGGATATTGAGTAACCATGATCCCGCTGAAGCGAGCTATTGGCTGCCTATTCCTGCAATGCTTCGCCGCACCAACGCGCAGGGCCACATTTTGGAAGAGCGTGCTGCAGCCTGGAACGAATTCGACATGGATTCAAAGGGGGTAAGCATTTCATTTTCCTCACCGCCAATAAGCTGGTCGTTGGACACAGTAGTCTGGAAGTTGCATGACAAGACGCTCATTGAAGAGCTTACGGAGTTGGCACCCATCGAGACCCAAGGCTATTTTCTGCTTGGCTCGCACACCCGCTACGGCCAGCCTGCCGACTTGTACCGCCATCTGGTTCACGGCTGGGTGTATGAAGACCGCTTTGCCTGGCCGCACAAGCGCCGCATCTGCTCGGAGAACGACGCGCATGCGCTGCACCTGATATTCGGTGGATTGCAACGCGCCACCGGCAAGCGCATTTACGGGCTATTCAAATCCCAGTTACTGCTGTCGGTGTTGTCGCGCCAGGGCGATGACGGCGGTTTCCGCCATGGCGAGTGGACCGAAAACATGGAGTCGCACTACCGGCTGCATTGTTCGGCCATGCATCTGATGATGGATGCGCTGAGCGAGGATGACGACCCGGTTGTTCGATCAGCGCTGGCGCGCGGCATGGCGTTCATCTCGGACAAGCGCGATGCCACTGCGGCGGGCGCCTGGTTTTATCACGACGAACTGGAAACGACCGAGGCCGGTATGCGCGGTGCGCCATTCAAATGGTGGCCGAGCACGGCTTTGGGCAAGTCGCCCCAAAACATGCTGGTGCTCAACACTCAGCTCGATACGCTGGTTGCCCTCGATCGCTATGCTGCGCTCACTGGCGATATGCAATATTCGCCCGTGGTCGAATCGGGCTACCAGGCGGCTTGTGCGGTGTTGGAACTACAGCCCATGGAATGGTTATACCGCCTGGTGTTTTCTGCGATAGACCTGACGCTGTTGCCGACCGAGCAGGCGGCACGTCTGCCGCTTTGGCAACGTGTATGGAAACGCGTCGGCTGGCAAGTTTTCATTCCACGTCTGCCGCGTCTCAAAACACGCTTTCCGCGTCTGGTCATGCCGGGCGGATATATCGACCGCGAGTTGAGCCTGCAGACCTGGGCGTACGACTATCTGGCAGTAAACCTGATGGATCTGGCGCGTGCTGCACGCGGACCACGCGCTGCAGTTTTTATGCCTTATGTGAACGGCATTCTCGAATACTGCGCCCGCACCGGGATTGCGCGCCGCTGGCTGGAACACAAGGGCCGTGCTTACGCGGTGGGTTTTTACGCCGAGGCGCTGGTGCTGCTGAGCCTTGAGTCGCCACGCCCCGAGACCGATGCCATGCTTGCCGATGCACTGCTGCTGTGTGCGCGCAATCGGCTGGGTCTGCCGCCTTCTCTCATCGGCGGCAACGCCGAAGCGCAGGTAGTCAGCCTCGCCGTTCCTCAAGCTGCCCATTCCGATGTTGTCGTGGCGAACCTGTCCCGGACAGACCAGGCCGCCTGCCTGGTGGTCAACACGGGGCAACATGCCATCAAACTCGAAGACGCATTGCGCGCCCTCCCAGCTGGCTGGACGGTTCCCACCAGCGAGTTGCCCGCCGGTGGCTGGATTCGGATCGAGGCATGACGCTACGCATCGGCCTGGTTACATCGGAATTCCCCCCCGATCTCGGCGGGGTTGAGACCTACGCCTGGCAACTGGCAAATGAACTGGGACGTCGCCCGAATTTGCAGGTAACCGTTTATGCCCCACACAAATCTGCTGGCATTGCCGCTCCACCCGGCGTCACGATCAAACCGATACTGACAAGCTGCATGGGCCTGGATTGGCCCAAGCTGAAAGACGAGTCCATCGACGTGTGGCATGCGTTGTCTGCCGCCCACGCATGGCTTGCACTGAAAGGCCGCCCCACCGTGGTTTCGATACACGGCAACGACTTTCTCGCCCCTTACCCGCTCACAATACGCCCAGCGCTTAGGTTACCCGGACTGCGCGCACTTCGTACGATCATCTGGCGCCGTTTTCGCCCTTTGTGGCGACGCGCCACACACAGCATGTTGGCGCGTGCCCTACCGTATGCTTCTGCGATTATCTCCAACAGCCGCTATACCGCCGACATACTGTTAAAGCAGCATCCCGCCTGTGCGGGCAAAGTGCATGTCGCCTGGGTGGGGGTCGACCCGATATTTTTTGACGTGCCGCGCGCACCAAAAAACAAGGCGCCGCAACTGCTCACTGTCTGCCGGTTATCGGAGCCTCGAAAGAATGTCGACCGGGTATTGCATGCCCTGGCTGCGTTGAAAGACCGCTTCGAATTTGAATATATCGTGGCCGGCGAAGGCGGGCTGCTGCCCGAACTGAAACGGCTGGCCGATTCACTCGGTCTCGGCGAACGCGTGCGCTTTGTTGGGCGGGTGAGCGATGCTGAATTGCGCGACCTGTATGCCCGGGCCGATCTATTCGTGTTGGCCGCCTCGGTCGTGCCCGGCAGTCATGAAGGTTTCGGCATTGTGTATCTCGAAGCCGCCGCCAGCGGTGTTCCCAGCGTGGCCGCACGACTCGCAGGAGCGGCAGAGGCAGTGGCCGATGACCGTTCGGGGTTTTTCATCGACACCCCCGATGTTGCCTCTATTCGTGACGCGCTCGCCCGTTATCTGTCAGGTGATATCCGTTTTGATGCCATCACATGCCGCGAATTTGCGCGTGGCTTTGGCTGGGAACGCGTCGCCGACATCTGCGAAGCAGCATATCGGGAAATACCTGTGCGAAAATCCGGCTCATGAGCGAAACCTTCGTCCCATCCCGCATCAGCGTCATCATGCCGTGCTACAACGCCGCCGACTTTGTTGAAGAGGCGGTAAGTTGCGTGATGAACCAGACCTATCCCGATGTGGAACTGATTGTGGTGGATGATGGCTCGACCGACGGGAGCGCGAATCTTCTTCAAGCGTTGGCCACGCGCTATTCACCGCGCATTCAGCTCCACTTTCAGGACCGGCAGGGCCCCTATCCCGCCCGCAATCTTGCACTAAAGCAGGCGCGCGGCGGCTATGTGGCGTTTCTGGATGCGGACGATTATTGGACGCAAGACGCGCTGGAAAAACTCTTGGCGGCATTGAATGAGCATCAGGCTGATATCGCCTACTGCGGCTGGCAAAACGTCGGGGCAGGCGCACCCGGGACGGAGCCTTTTATCCCACCTGATTACATCCAGATGGACACGGCATCGGAGTTTTTGCGTTCGTGCCCCTGGCCGATCCACGCAGCGCTGGTGCGTAGGGAAGCCATTGAAGCGGTCAAGGGGTTTTCAGAACGGCGCTTCTCTGCAATGGATTACGACATCTGGCTGCGGCTCTATGCGCATACCCAGAAACTTGTGCGCGTGCCCGAAGTGATGGCCTTTTACCGCTGGCACGACAAGGGTCAGATCTCAAAAACAAAATGGAAGCAGGTGCTCGACGCTTTGCAGGTTAAACGTGACTTCGTGACACACCATCCGGAACGGGTCGCCCACCTGCCCAAGGACAAGGTCGTCGAACTGTCGGACGGATTTCTGTTGCGCGAAGCCTATCGCGCCTATTGGCTGCGCAATCTGGTGGATGCACAAAAGCTGTTCCGCCGCGCCTTTGTGCTGGGCGGTTGGAAGGCCGGTGACTTGAAATACCTGCTGCCCGCCCTGATGCCGACTCCATGGTTCCAATGGCTGGTTACCCAGTCGGACCGACTTGGGGGGAAAAGCACATGAGTGCCGTGCGTGTACCCGTTCTGATGTACCACCGCGTGGGGGAGGCGCACAACGTCTGGGAGCACAAGTATTGCGTCAGTGCGGCGCGCTTTGCCGACCATATGCGCACGCTGGCGCGCGCGGGCTGGCGAGCGGTGACGATCGACGATTTCTTTGCCTGGCTGGATGGCCGCATGGAATTGCCAGAACAGTCTTTTTTGCTCACATTTGATGATGGGTTTCTCGGGGTGCACGAACATGCCGCACCCGTGCTAACCGAGCTGGGCTGGCCCGCCACGGTGTTCCTGGTGAGCCAGTTGATCGGCCAGCGCGACACCTGGTGTGAAACGCATAATCCCAGCGGCGTGACCTACCCACTGATGGATTCAACGCACATCCGCGAACTGCGCGGGCAGGGGTTCAGCTTTCATTCACATACCCGCAATCATGCCGACCTGCCAACGCTCGACGATACAGCGCTGTCTGATCAGGTTGCAGGCTCACGTGAGGATTTACAAACACTGCTCGGAGAATCCGTCGATTACCTGGCTTATCCATATGGGCATTACGATGATCGCGTGCTGCAAGCATCCCAAGCCGCCGGATATCGCGCAGCGTTTTCAGTGCAGCCCGGTTTCAATCGCCGCGAGGTGGATCGCTTCCGCCTGCGCCGCTTGGATGTGTTTGGCACCGACACTGCCGCCGCACTCAGACGCAAGATCACACTCGGCAGCAATGACGGCAGCCTTAGCCACAGCCTTCGCTACGGTGCGAATAGGGTGTTGGCACGGCTGGGTTTAAACAACAAATAACAAGCCTGATTACCGTGACGCAACCATTCATTACCGTCGCTCTATGTACGCACAATCACGCCGACCGGCTGGTTCGCACGCTCGCCGATCTCGCCCATCTGAAACCAACCGCATCACCCTGGGAGTTCCTCGTCATTGACAACGCCAGCACAGACACCACACCAGCTTTGCTTGCTGCGAGTGATTGGCGACCGGCGGGAATGGATGTATGCATCGTGCGTGAAGAAAAACTCGGACTTTCCAATGCCCGCAACCGAGCGTTACAGGAAGCCCACGGCGAATACATCCTGTTCATGGACGACGATGAAACCCCAGACCCGGCCTGGCTCACTGAGTATGAGCAAGCCATGCGCGAGTACCAGCCGGACGCTCTGGGGGGATGTATCGAAGTATTGTTTGAGGATGGCGCGCGACCGCGCTGGCTGCAGGATGAACTGCTGGGATTTTTGGGCAAACTCGATCATGGTGAGGCGCGCTGGTTGACGGAACGCGCCACGCCCATCTTCGGTGGCAACTTCGCTTTTCGCCGCAGCGTGTTCGAACGCATTGGAAACTTCGACGCCCGTCTGGGCCGCCAGGGCGCCGCCAATATCGGCGGCGAAGACACCGAAATTTATCGTCGCCTGCTTGAGCATGACTGCCGCGTGCGCTGGGTCCCACAAGCCATCATTCATCACCGTATCCAGACACCCAAACTGCGGCGTAGCTATTTTCTCGATCTGCATTTTCGCCAGGGCCGCATGGAAGGCGCGCGCAAGCGCGGAGCAAATTCACGCATCCCGCAGCTTTATCTGTACCCGCAAGTAGCACGGGCCTATGGTCGTGCCCTGGCAACACGCTTGCGCCAAGGAGCCAACCATTCTTTGAGGCTGGAAATGAACGCAGCGTATTTCACCGGCTATATGCTGGGTTGGATCAAGGACTCTGCATGATCAGACCGAACCTGCGATTCGACGACCCTTCGGCGACCTCAGACCAAGTGCTGGAAGTGGTTATTTCCGTAGCCGCCCGGGCGGCAGACATCTCCTTAACCGATGCGACCCTCTGCTTGTATACCTCATGAATTCTTCACCCAAAAAAGGCCCGGTTTTCATCATTGGCGCGCCCCGCTCCGGCACCACCCTGCTGCAATACATGTTGCGCGCACATCCGGCGTTGTCATTACCAACTGGCGAGTCGCATTTTTTCATTCCGCTTTACCGCACCGCCGACCAATACGGCGATTTGTCGCAAGCCGATAACGTGCGACGGGTGTTGCGCGCGATGGAAGCCCAAAGCGCTGAGTTTCTCCATACCGATTTGCATGGTTTGAAGTTCGACGTGGAAACCCTGGCGCAAGCCTTCGTCGACGAAGGCCGACACACCATGCGCGACATCATCACCGGTCTGTTCGAGAGAAACGCTGCCGGTGAAGGCAAGCCACGTTGGGGCGACAAAACACCATATTACGTTTTACACATTCCCAAGCTGTTGGAATGGTGGCCGGATGCACAGATCATCCATATCGTCCGCGACGGCCGCGACGTGGCGTTGTCGATGTTTGCTCGTCGCCACGATTTCCGCGCCTACAACACCTATCAGCTTGCCAGGCAATGGGAGCAATACGTGGAAGGTGGACAAGAGCAGGGGCGGCAAATCCCTGCTTCGCAGTATCTGGAACTTCGCTATGAGGATATGCTCGTCGACCAGAAAGCCGCCTTGCAAACTATTTGCGCATTCCTCGGAGAGATATACTCAGACGATCTTTTGGAATACAAAAAGGCGGGCATCGCCGGCAAAACCCCCTTGCTGCAAAAACCCATTCAGAAAGACAACCAGGACAAATGGAAGCATGACATGACGCCCTGGCAGATTCGTGTATTCGAGTCCGGTGCTGGCGAAACACTCAAGAAATTCGGCTACACCCTGACCACCTCTGGAAAACGCCTGCCCTTGCCGCTGCGCGCGCTATACCGCTGGCACAATGCGCTTGCCTCACGTTGGTTTCGCGTGTTTGGCCCAAAAAAGAAACCATGGACACCGCGCTCACCCTCCTGATCTGCACCCACAACCGAGCCGACCTGCTTGAGCGTGCTTTAGCTTCGATCAATGCAGCCAGTCGGCCCGGCATACCGGTGCAAATCGTAGTGGCAGCCAATGCTTGCACCGACGATACGGTAGCGAGAATGCAGGCGTATCAGTCGGAGCAAAGTGATCGAGGTTGGCTACCATTGCGGCTGATCGAAGTGCCTACCCCCGGTAAATCGCATGCGCTCAATCACGCCATTTCTGAAATCGACACCGAACTCACCGCTTTTGTCGATGACGATCACCGGGTCGACGAAAACTATCTGGTCGCCATCGAAGAGGCCGCTGCAACCTGGCCGGATGCGGGGCTCTATTGTGGTCGCATCCTTCCTGACTGGGATGGCAGCGAGCCCGAATGGGTGCATGAAGAAGGGCCCTACCGGATTTATCCGCTCCCCATTCCGCGCTACGACCAGGCCGACCAACCCAAGACGATCACACCCGAGGAAGGCCCGATCCCCGGCGGCGGTAATCTGGTGGTGCGCCGTCATGTATTCGAACTGACCGGTGAGTTCTCCACCGAACTGGGCCCGCGCGGCCACGACCTGGGCGGCGGCGAGGACAGCGAATATGTGCTGCGCGCCATGAATCGCGGCGTGCGCTGCCAATACGCCCCCAACATGGTGCAACACCATTACGTCGACACCGAAAGACTCAAGCTCGGCTATCTGCTGCAGAAGAGCTATCAACGCACCCGCTCCACTTCGCGTATTAACGGCAATGGACGGGTGCCACTTTTCATGTGGCGCAAGCTTATGGAATATGGGTTTCACAGCACCTTCAGCCTGTCATGGGCCAAGCGCCGCTTTTACTGGGTGCGGACAGCAGCTGCATTGGGCGAGGTACAGGGTCGTCGGGAGTCAGGTTATCGTGGACATGGGCTCAGTCTTCTCCCCGACCACGGCATGCTGTGCGTTGAAGCCTTGGCACTGCTCACCGCCGCCAGCGGTCTCATCGCCTGGTTCGCCGCCGGCGATGCGCGCTGGGCCGGCATTCTCCCCGCGATGGGGGTGGCGGGCCTGGGCGCGGCGGCGCTGCTCGCCAAATCGCTACTCAACTTTTCCCAGACCGGACCGGACATGCGTGAGGAAGTGCTCACCCATTACCGGCGCCACACCCTGTTTGCACTGGCACGCCTGACCGCCTGGGCGTTCGCGCTGATGCTGTTTACAGGCGGCGCGGGGGTGTTGCTGTATTTCATGCTCAACACCGTGCTCGGTGCGACGTGGTCGGCGGGCCTAGCCTTCATAGCCGCCATTCTGGGCGTGCTGGGTGCATTCTCGCTGCAATTTATCCGCAAGCTGCGTTTCAATCCCGGGTTGCTGGTGGCGTCGATGCATTACCGCATGAGCCGGCTATACCCGCTGTGGCAGTGGATGAACCCGACCTGGATCACAGGCCTGATCTGGGGCGCCATGGGCCTGGCCGGGCTCCTGTTGGTGGCCGCAAGTTGGCAGCTGTCGAGAGACGGGCATATCGGCGATCTGATGGCGCTGTGGGCCGCCACACTATTTTTTGTAGGCACCCTCATATGGGCAAGCTGGCAGCCGCAGGCGCGTGCACCGCGCAAGCGGCCGGCCCGCGCGCCAGACGCGGCGCCCAATATTTTGATGATCGGCTCGGACACGCTGCGTGCCGACCGCTTGGGGGCGCTTGGCTATCGCCGCGCGCTAACCCCGCGGATTGATGAGCTGGGAGCATCGGGAGTGCTCTTCACCCATTGCTATGTGCCCTGCGCCCGCACCGCACCCAGCCTGATTTCCATGCTGACCGGCACCTGGCCGCACACCCACGGCATCCGCGACAATTTCGCCAACGACGAAAATACCCGATTGAAAGTGGATGCCCTGCCCACGCTACTGAAAAAATCCGGGTATCGCACCGCTGCGATCTCGGATTGGTGCGGCGCCGACATGGGCAAATATTCGTTTGGCTTTGATTACACCGATCTGCCTGAAGACCAGTGGAATCTGAAATATCTGATTCGACAGGGGCCCAAGGATTTGCGCCTGTTCGTGTCCCTGTTCACCCACAACCGGTTGGGCCGGCTGTTCGTGCCCGAGCTGTATTACCTGGGCGGAGTACCGTTGACGCAGCCGCTGGGCAAGCGCGCACGGCGGCTGGTCTCGCGCCTGGCGGAAAGCCCGCAACCGTTTTTCCTCAACGTATTTTATTCCACCACCCACCCGCCGTTTGCATCGGAGTGGCCCTGGTACACGCGCTTCGCCGACCCGGCCTATGCGGGCGAATCCAAGTTTGCGATGGCGCGGCTGACCGATCCGTTCGAGATTATTCGCCGCCAGGGCGCGCCCAAAGAAGAATTCGATCTCGACCAGATCATCGATCTGTACGATGGCTGCGTGGCGGAATTCGACGACGAGGTGGGCAAGATGCTGACACATCTTCAAACCTGCGGCCTGGCCGACGACACCATCGTCGTTGTCTATTCCGATCACGGAATGGAGTTTTTCGAACACGACAGCTGGGGACAGGGCAATTCCGCTGTCGGCGAGGCCAGCCCGCGCATCCCGCTGGTGATTCGCGACCCGCGACGTTCCGCGCGCGGCACGGTAAACCAGGTGGTGCGTTCGATCGATCTTGCGCCCACCCTGCTCGAACTGGCCGGCGCCCCGGCCGTTGCCAGCATGGACGGTGTGTCGCTCGCGGGCTGCCTGGCGATAGACGGTGATTGCCCCGAACTCGACGCGTTCAACGAAACCGGCATCTGGCTCGCCGACATTCCCGGCTTGCCCGATGACCACCTGCGCTACCCAAATTTGCTGGAACTGATGGAAGTGCCCGACCGCGTCAGCGGGACTCTGGCGATCAAGCCCGAATACTGCGAGGCCATCCTGGCCGCCAAAGACCGCATGATCCGCCACGGCCGCTGGAAACTGGTGTATCAGCCCCTGAATACCGACTACGTACTGCGCTTGTTTGATCTGGAGAACGACCCCGCCTGCCAGCATGATGTGTCGGAACAACACCCCGAAGCGAAGGCCGATTTATGGGTGCGATTGCAGGCGTTCGTCCACGCGTCCGGGCAGCGCGCCGGCGATGCTACTCAATCCGGACAGAACCGGCAGTAAGGGTTTTTTGGCGTGCCAATGGGGGCCGGGGAAACAGGCTCCACAGCGGGTGTGGCGGCCACCGGCGTATCCACAGCGGGTTCGGCCGGACTCGCCGGGGTGGAAACCGCCGTTTCGTCCGGACTGGTGGCCTGGGTTTCAACCGGCACAGGCTCGATGGCGGCAGGATAGGGTAGCTTGCCCCCCAGTTCAGTGTAACGACGCTTTAACCCCCTTGAATCGGGATTGAGTCGCAAACCTTCTGTTGCCATTTCCAGCGCCTTTTCTTTGTTGCCCGTTTCCCGATAGTGATCTGCCATTGCCTGATAAGCATCGGGAGCACCCAATTCATAACGCAGTGCCTTATTGAATTCCGCAACTGCCGCTGACTTTCTCCCAGCCAGGTTCAAGGCACGCCCCTTGGCAACATGCACCTCACCGCGCATGACGTAATCTGCCGCGGTATGTTCCAGCACGTAATCGAAATTATTGATAGCAACACCTAATTTATATTGCATGTCGCGCTTATTCTGCATTGCGGAATAAGCGCGATCCAGATATCTCAGACCACTGCAATAGTGGTGCATGTGCATGGTGTTTTCATTGCGTTCACCCAATCGTGAATAAACCCGAGCCTGGCACATTGCCACTTCGGCGGGCGTTGGAGCAAATGACTCAACTGCCCAAACTGGCATAGCCAATAACAGCAGTACCCCAATTAAATACTTCATCTTGTTTTTCCTCGCCTAGCCATGTCTAAGGATAGGGAAAGTGTCTTTTCAGCAACCCTTTCCCAAGAAAATTCATTATGCACACGGAATAAGCCGCTTTGTCCCATATTCTCGGCGTCTTCGCCTGACAGCAGCCGATTCAACCCTGCTGCCACTGCCTCGACTACGGTGCCGTCGAGCCTCAGTCCGGTCGTGCCATCAATTACCGCCGCCCCTGTGCCGCCAGCATTGCCTGCAAGCGAGGGTTTACCACAAGCGGCCGCCTCAATGAACACCATGCCAAAGCCTTCGTTGTCGCCGTTGATCTCGCGGTTGGGCATGGCAAACACGTCACAGGCATTTAGCCAGCGAGGCAGGTCTTGCTCTGTTACTGCACCAACTCTATGAACAATGCCATTCAAGTTATGTTCCCGTATCAGGCCATCCAGGTAATCCGCATCTTCACCGATGCCCGCAATGACATAGCGCAGCGGAATGCCCTCGGTTCGCAATTGCGCCACGACGCGGATCATCTGATCGAAGCCCTTGCGGCGCGACAACCGGCCAACCGAGAACACCAGCTTTTCATCGGGGCGGATGCCGAGACTGTCGCGCAGACCGCTGACATCCAGCCCCGGTCGGAACACCGACACGTCGACGCCCGGATAAATGATGGTGATACGTGCGGCATCAATACCCATTGCAAGCAGCGTATCACGCGTGTGTTCGCTGTTGGCGATGACCCGGTCGGCATGGCGCAGGGCAAACCGCATGGCCTGGTATTTGCCGCCGTGCCCCCAGGTGGTGAGTTCCTCGCCATGGGCATAGATCACCACCGGGCGAAACGTCAGCCGCGCCACCGCCCAGGCCACCAGCCCTTCGGGCAGGGCGCGGAAGGCGTGGATGGCGTCGAAGCGATGGGTGAGCGCCAGCGCCAGCGACTTGAAAAAGAAGCGCGCGTACATCGCCAGGGATTCGGGGCGCAGCCACGCCACGCGCTTGAGACTGAGGCGGTGAATGGTGTTGGGGTGGGTCGCATCGACTGCTTCCGCGCCCGGCACGTCGGCGGTAACGATATGAATTTCCTTGCCGCCCAGACGTTTATAAACTTCTGCTGCCCACACGGCGGTGCCGCCCTTGGTGGGCAAGAATAGTTCGGTGAGAACGAGCAGACGGTTCATGGTTGGAGCTATTTTATTTGACTGGGTTGCCGCGCGGAGTTTATGCCCTTCAGGGTGCTCAATGATGACGGGGCGTTGCACGCCCATCGCGGCGGGGGCGCCGCTCCCACAGGGGTGTAGGAGGCCCGCCCCGGGCCGAATGCGGACGTCCATGCGTTATCCCCTGATCATCGACAGCACATCGCGCAGGCTCCGCCAGCCGGGGCGCGCGGCCAGCGTGGGCAGCACGGCGCCGACGGCAGCGACGCGCTGGCCGCTTTTGCTCAGCGCACAGCCGAGGTTATAGCGGGCGCTTTGCATCCGCATCGCCACGCCTCGCCTCACAGGGAACGGGAAGTTTTCCGCCAGCCGCGCGAGATCAATCAGCGTGCGTACATTTTCACGCTGCGCGGCAATCGGGTGACGGCGTGTGGCGCTGCCGCCATGTATGACATAGACGCCGAGGCTCTGACAGATCACACCCATGCGGCGGCTTTTGGCCACCAGACGGGTCAAGAAATGCACATCCTCACAGACCTTGAATCCGGTTGGGTAACCGCCCAACTCGACAAACCGGGCACGTGGCACCGACAAGGTGTGGGTATCGCCGAAGTGGTCCGCTACAAACGCAGCGATTTCAGCGGGCGATTCCATCACCACGCGCGTTGCGCCCTCGGCTTTCGCCAGCATCAGCCGACCCGATTCGTGTTGCGCCATTGAGGTGCCGAGCAAGTTGTTATCCTCATCCCGGTATTCGTAATCACCCGTCAAAAAACTCAGTGCGTCATCCTGCGCAATCCATTCGGCATGCAATTTGATTCGGTCCACGGCATACCAGTCATCGGCATCAAGAAACGCCAGCCAGTTGCCCGTGGCCACTGCGGCTCCCGCATTGCGCGCGACCGAGACGCCACTATTTGCTTGCTGGATCAGCCTCACCGCATCGCCGTATTGCCGTGCAATCTCTGCAGTTGCATCGGTCGAGCCATCGTCCACCACGATGATTTCGTGCGCCGGCCAGCTTTGCGCGCGCACCGATTCGATGGCTCGCGACAAAGTGGTTGCCGCATTAAACGCTGGAATGATGACCGAGAAGCGCGGCGTCATGCGCCGCCTCCCAGCAGGGTCAGCGGCAACACCAGGCCGGTGAGCTGCGCCACCCTACGAAAACGCGGAATCTCGTCGAGGCGCGCACGCCAGGCAACGAGGCGCGGCCTCAGCCGGGTTTCGACCCAGGCGGGATCGCGGGTTTGCAGCGCACGCGCCAGTTCAAGCGGCGAGATAAAGCGCAGATTCGGCGAGGCGGCAAGGGCTGCAATCAATCCCGTTTCAAGCACGCTCAGGCTGGAATCCAGCGCCTGCAGAAAGTTGAAACGGTGGGTTTCGACGAGACACGCCCGCCCTAACCGGGTGCGTGCCTGCAGGCCTTCGACCAGCCGCTGCGGGACATGTCCCAGCGTGGGTTCAAAATACACATCGCGCACCAGATAGGTTTGCCCGGCGAGTGAACGCTCACCTGCCAACGTCGTTGCATCCTCGCAAGCCGGCTGCCCGGCGGCATTGCGGCAGGTGGCGCGGCGCCCCGGCGTGATGATGGCCTCGACCCCGGCTTGCGCCCAAGCCGTTTCGACTGCCTCGTTCCAGACAAAAGTGGTGGCCACTGCCACCTGCGGTGCGCTGCCGAAAACGGCTTGATAGGATGCGGCTTCGGCAACGACAGCTTGCTGAATCGCTTCGCGCGCCAGCGCACGCGACGGCAGACTGGATGCATCGGCCCAGCGGGTTTGAAGTGGGGAAGGCAAATCCTCGGTGGCCGCAGGTTCGGGTGCCGTCAGCCAGTCACGCACGCTGGCATCCGACTTTGCAGCCTCCATCACTGCAGGCGGCCAGTAGTGGCACTGACCATGCAGTTGCGGCGCGAACACGCCAGCATTGACGCCAGCCTGCATCGCGCCACGGATGGCGTCGAAGCGCGCATCGGCAAGCGGCAACGCGTGATATTCCGTGCAGCTACTTGCGGCGATGCGCGCGCCGTCCGGCACTTCCAGCACCACGCCCAGCGTCATCACGGCTGGGCGACCGCTGCGATCACGCACCCGCTGCAACAATGCCGACAGCCCGGTGAGCGCATCGGCCTGAGCCAGCGGGCCTGCACCCCAATCATCGCTCTCGATGATCAGCACAGGCTGACGCAGTACCGGCTCGCGCCAGCGCGCGGCCAGCGGGCCGGCAAAAGTGAGCAGCACGGCTATCCATAACAGGAGGATGGCTGCGAGAGCGAGCGCTAACACAGTCACCGCCCCTCCCCGATGATTTCGAGCGAAATCGCGGCGAGGCGCCGCCCCCGCAGGCCCGCGCTGTTGTAGGAGGTCCGCCCCCGGGCCGATGGGTTGGATGACAGGACGCAGATCGCAGCAAGGGCGCCAGCCGCGAATGTCTGTGCAGCGCCGCCGCCGGCATTCGGCCCGGGGGCGGGCCTCCTACGGTGGGGTTTCTTTACAGGGGCGGCCTGCATCAATAACCCATCCGTTTAGCCACGCCTTCCAGCTGCGGCAACACCCGTTCGATTTTTTCCCGGTTGCGACCGTCCTTCCATTTGTCCAGTCGGATTTCCGAAAATGCGTTATAGGGAATGTCGAGCACCCCGGCGCAATGGGTCTGCAGGCGGGTGCCGAAATTCAACCCACAGCCTTCGAACACTTGGCGGAATGTGGCGACGGGATCGCGCAGAAAATCCTCGTAAAACACTTCAACCCATTGTCCGGCAGGCACGCTGGCCCTGGCCTCCAGAATGGCCTGGTTGATGGCCACATACTGAAATGCAGCGACCTCCTCAACCGAAGCATTCACATAGTCACGCCAGCCATCTGCCAGGAAAAAGCACCATTGATGCAGCTGCCCGTTTTCCACTGCCACCGTCGCAGGCAGATCATTCGACCAGGTGGCGAATTCGTCGGGCTTGCGCCAGCCTTCGATCAACGAGTTGAGGTTATCCCCTGCGCTGCGCTTGATAAATACAAATACGGCATCGGGAAACAAAGACGCGAGATAGGGGATGCAGAGGCCATTCTGGTTGTTCTTGTCGACCCAGCGATGCTTGCCGGTCCAGCTGTAAAAGTAGCGGCTGACGGTATCGCGATCCGACTGGCTGGCTTCGCCCGCATCCAGCGCGTGGGTATCCCATTTTTTGGCGGCCGGCGGATGCAGGTCGGTCCAGTAATCATGGGTTTCGCGCTGCAGGCTGCCTATTTCTTTTGATTCGGACAGGGTTTTATAAACCAGGGTAGTGCCCGCACGCGAACAGCCCACTACGATGATGGGACGGCACGCGGGCCGGGGGAATCGGTCCCATTGCACGCCGCGCAGTTGGCGCTGCAACTGACGGGTATGAAACGCCAGCGTTTTACCGATCTTGTTCAAAAAATCATTCAAACGTTTTGCCTTCTTCTGTTGTTGGTTTCAGATCACTGCCGACCGCCACACAATACACAGAACTCGTGTCAATCGCTCTGCTCGTTTATATTGACGAACATTATCCCGCATCACACTGACACAACACACCATGGATGGAATTTTTGGCTGGCTGGGCGACCACGGCGCACATCAGGATTTAATCAAGCACATGGGACGCGCGGCCAAGCTGTCGCCCGAAGGACTGCTGCATCAGCACAGCAGCCAAATGCTTGGGGTGGCCGCGTGTTCACGCTTCGGAAAAGCCGACATTCACGTTGAAAACGGACTGGCTGCCGCGCTATACGGGCGCCCGCATTTTCTGGATGACGAGCTGGCGTTCATTGCCCGCGACCAGAGTCCTGCTGTGGCGGTGGCGCACGGCTGGATGCGCCTGGGCGAAAAACTGCCCACGCTGATGCGCGGCAATTTCGCCTTCGCGGTGCTGGAGCCGCTGAAAAAAAGAGCCTGCCTGGTACTCGACCGCGTCGGTTCCGAACGTCTGTGCTACGCCAAGAAGAATGGTCAGCTGATATTCGGCAGCAGCGTACAAAGCGTCGCAGCCCACCCCGCAGTGGGGCGCGTCATCGATCCACAGGCAATTTACGACTACCTCTATTTCCACACCATCCCCGCGCCGCGCAGTTTGTATCAGGGCGTGCACAAGTTGCTGCCAGGACAAATCGTTACGTTGAAAGACGGCCAGATCAGTGCTGATTTCTACTGGCAGGCTGATTACACTTCGGTTGCCACCGACTTCGACAGCCAGCGGCGCACTTTCCGCAGCGTGCTGGATCAGGCGGTGCGCGATGCCGATTCGCCTGCCACCGCCGCGTTTCTCTCCGGCGGCACCGATAGTTCAACGATAGTCGGCGCGCTCACTGCCGCGCGCGGCGCCCCGGTTGACACTTTTTCCATTGGCTTTGATGCCGAGGGATTCGACGAAATGGAATACGCGCGCTGCGCCGTCGAACGCTATGGCAGCCGTCCTCACGAGTATTACCTGAAGCCGGCCGACATCGTGACCGCGATTCCGATCATTGCGAGTGAATACGACGAACCCTTTGGCAACGCTTCGGCTGTGCCGACCTATTTCTGCGCCCAGGCCGCGCGCGAGGCAGGGTTCGAGCGCATGTTCGCCGGCGATGGCGGCGACGAAATATTTGGCGGCAACGCACGCTATGCCAAACAGCGGCTGTTCGAGGCCTACACCCACCTGCCCGCCCTGCTACGGCGCGGCGTGATCGAGCCGCTGGCGCAGCTGCCCGGGCTGTCTGACCAATTCCCGCTCGCCAAGCTGAAAAGCTATATCGCCCAGGCCAGGGTCGGCCTGCCGCTCCGGCTGGAATCCTACAATTTTCTGCACCGCACCCCGCTCGACCAGATTTTTACCGCGGATTTCATCCAGGCCATCGATCCATCGACAACAGATGCCGCTCTCACCGATGTGTATGAGCGCACCACGTCGGATCATTACATCAATCGCTTGATGCATCTGGACCTGAAGTTCACCCTGGCCGACAACGATCTGCGCAAAGTGGGCACGATGACCGAAGCGGCCGGCATCGAGGCGCACTACCCGCTGCTGGACGACCGCATGGTGGCCTTCGCCAATCATCTGCCAGTGGATTACAAGGTGCGCGGCCAGACACTGCGCTGGTTCTTCAAGGAAGCGCTGACGGATCTGTTACCGGAAAAAATCATCAACAAGAGCAAACATGGTTTCGGTTTGCCGTTCGGGGTATGGAGCAATCAATACGCGCCACTCGGCGATCTCGTTGGCGACAGCCTGTCGGCTTTCAAGCAGCGCGGCTGGGTCCAGCCGGCGTATCTAGACCATATGCTGACCATGCAGCGCGGTCCACATGCAAGCTATTACGGCGTGATGATCTGGGTGATGATGATGCTGGAGCAGTGGCTGCAGGCGAACGAGCACTGAGCCGTTCCGCCCCGGAAAATCCTCACGCCTACTTTTTCTCCCAGCGAGCAGATGGGTGTGCGTATGGAATTTTTTCCGATACGGCTTCAGTTCTCATCAACACACCTGAAAACTTGGCCGCCAACAGCAAAATGATCATCAGATGGTAGGGTAAATCGAAATAAGCCATCCCAAGGAAGGCACCCCCTGCCGCGTAGCCTATGAGACTCACCTGAATCATGGCCGCCAAATCAGCCGCCCACTTGTTGGCCGGATCGTTTTTACATCGCTTGATGATCTGCTGGGCGCGGATCCATGCCAGCAGGCCGAGCAGCATGAACAGGGCGAAACCGATAAATCCCTGCTCGCCCATGATTTCGAAGTAAATACTGTGTACATCGCGCACGTTCCAAGGGTCAGGCGCATATTGACGGAAAACGGGGGGCCGCCACATTTCATAGCCACCACCAGTGACGCGATCCTTTGCCACGTTGAACGCGGTGTGCCAGGCATTGATCCGACCTTGCGCCGACTTGTCTTCCTGATAGGTCTCTATCGTGCCCATGCGGTCGTACCACTCTTGTGGCATGACCGAGGCCATGATGGCGACCGCCACTGCCATATACAGACCCGTGATTATTTTATTGCGGCTTTTCAGCCAGAGGAACACGCCCATCGCCACCATCGCCACCAGGCCGCCGCGTGACTGACTACCGATGGCTGCAACACCCGTCAAAACCATGGCACTGGCAAGCCCGATTCTGACCCATTGGCGCGCTGCCTGCAGATGCAAATAGCGAATCAGCGGGATCGTCATCACCAGCGCCAGTGCGATTTCATTATTGCCTGAGATGAAAGTTCCACCTGGCCCTTGCACGCGATAAACCCCACCGTTGACAATGGTAAAAATTCCACCTTTGACGCCATAGAATCCAAACGACAAGACAATCACCCAGACCAGCCAGTGCAATTTATGGCGGTCGGTAATGATGAGGACAGTGAGAAAGATCATCAACTGGATCTTCCAGACCTTGTCCCACTGGAACCATGCTGCGTCGGGGTAAAACGCGAAAAAGGTGGTGAACAGCATCCAGCCGACAAAGATCAGCAGGACAACCGTCTCCCGCGTCCAGAGCATCTCTTTTTTCTCTTTCGAGAACAAAAAAGCCGTGATGGTGACGAAGCCGACGATCATGGCAAAGGGAAACTCGTAGGCAAAACCCCACGCCAGCCGGTGCGGATTCATGTAGCCCAGCCATGACCACAACAGGATACCCAGCCACGGACGTTTGAAGATGAAGGGAATCAGGCTGAAAATCAGGCCGGTGATGAACAGGTCTCTCATGCGTGATTTACTCCAGGCGCTAGTGGCGCAGTGCTGAATCCAGAGCCATCCATCATCGGCACACCGGGAACATATTTGGAATTTGGAATACTCATGCTGGACTCGAGATACCAATTGGGGATGTGGGAGCGCCGCCTTCGGCGCGATTTTCGTAGGGGCGCGTAGACCACGGCATCGCGGCGAGGGCGCCGGTGCGTGGCTGTTGCCGACTTGTCGGCTGTACAGCCACGGCCTGCCCCTTGCGGGTGCTCCTACAGATAATTTGGGGCCGGGTGGTGGGGGGCATGGCGGTTGAATTCATAGCACGGCCTGCGCCAGTGCGCCGTTCAGGGGGACGTGGCTAACGACATAGCGGTGTTTGCCAGAAGCCTCTGGGGCGATGGCGTCCAGCAGTTTCAAATCGATAGCCAGGGTGGCGCCCAGACGGGCGCGCAGGCCCTGAATCACCGCTTCGCGCGCGGCTTCGTTCCAGCGCGCATCCGGCACCACTTGCACTTCCATCTGGTCGACCGTGTGCTGAATCAGCTTGAATTGCCCGACTCCAGGAATCGCACGCAGTACATAAATCACCGCCAACGCATGCATGATGCGGCCATCGGCGGCGACGATAAAATCGGTTTGCCGCCCGACCACGGCATCCAGTACGGTAAGTCCCCGTTTGCCGGGGTCAACCTGACCGGAACGTCGCACGACATCGCCCGTGCGATAGCGAATAAAGGGCTGCGCCTCGGACACCAGGCTGGTCACCACGGCTTCGCCTTCTTCACCCGACTCAACCGGGTTTCCAGCGTCGTCGAGTATTTCGATCAGGTGGGTTTCATCCATCGTCAGCAGCGTGCCATCAGGCGATTGCAACGCCATCAGGCCGGCATCACGCGCGCCATATTCGATGGCAACCGGCACCCCAAACACGCGCTCGATCAGTTCGCGCTGATGCGGAAACAGCGGCTCGCCGGTGGCGTTCACCACCCGCAGTGCGGGAAGCTTCAATTTGACGCCACACGATTCGGCATGGGCGGCAATCAACGCCAGGCTGCTGGCATAACCGTAGACCGCCTTGGGATTCCAGGCCTGGATCGCCGTCAGGTATTCATCCATGCGGGCGGGTGACATCTCAAACGCATTCAACAGCAACTGATTGACCAGACGGTCGCGCAAGGTCTTGATGCGATCGGTTTTGGACAACTCCACCGGCGCCCCCCAGAGATAGACCTCACGCTCGCCCGGATTCAGCCCCCACCAGCGCCGCGCACGTAGCCGGCAGGCCGCATCAGCTGCCTGCCGCGAACGACCAAAGTAAAAAATCAGCGGCTCGCCACTGGAACCCCCGGTGGTGTATTTGAACACGCCGCCCGGTGCCTCGCGCCATACCAGTTGCTCGACGTTGTCGCGCGCGTCGCGCTTGTTCATGGTCGGCAACCGCGTCAAATCATTCAGCGAAACCGTGCCTGAGCGAACAGCGTCGGTCAGCCCGGCGTCATTCAAACGCGCGGCATGCCAGGGGCTATGCGCCCATGCACATTGCAGCAAACCGTTAAGCCGCTGGGTCTGCACGTCGCGCATCGCGTCGGGCGACAGCCCCTGGCTGCGCTCGAGCTCGGCCAGCATGGAAAAAGTGGGGCGGTGCATCGCCGCTTCCTGGGCGCGAAAAACGGTGCGGGCAAACCAGGCAGGTACGCTCATTTGATTGGCGCCTCCGATTGCTTTGCGGTGGGTTTTGCAAGACCATCGAATGCCCGCAGCAATTGCGCCATGCGTGTGTCCCACTGGTTGGCCTGGGCATAGACGATGATCGCCGCACGATCCCAGTCCTTGCCAAGCGCGGCATCCAGTGCCTGCTGCAAGGCCGCTGCATCGCCAAACGGCACGATGCTGCCCAGTTCAGCGCGACACACCACTTCGGCATTGCCGCCGACATCGGTGCTGACGACCGGCAAACCACACGCCATGGCTTCGAGAAACACATTGGCCCAGCCTTCGTTGCGGGTCGAAAGCACGAACACATCGGCTGCCGACAGCGGCCACTTGAGTTCGTCCGGCGGCAGCGTGCCAAGAAAGTGCACATGATCGGCCAGCCCGAGCCGCGATACCTGCGCGTCGAGTTCAGCGCGCATATCGCCCTCCGGGCTGCCTCCGCCGACGATGAGGTAATGCAGGTCGGGATGGTGCTTGAGCAGCGCCGGCAGGCAATCGATAACGCGGTGCATGCCCTTGCGTTCGACCAGCCCGCCCACCGAAATCAGCACTTTTGCGTCCATCGGCAAGCCGTATCGGTTTCGCGCTTCGGTGCGGTCAACCGGATGAAAACGCATTGTGTCGACACCATTCCCAACCACTTCCGTTTTATCAGGCGTTGCACCCAGTTCGATCGCAAGTTGGCGCAGCGAATCAGAAACCGAGAATACATGTGCGGCCGCTTTAAGCGCATGTGTAAGACGTGGACGCAGCGCAGGATTTTTGCTGTGCGGCACTTCGGTACCACGCAGAGTGATGGTTACCGGCAGGCCCAGCCAGCGACCCAGACGCGTGGCTGCTTCGCCATCGGGATAAGTAAAGTGGGCATCAATGAGCCGTGCCCCCTCGGCCTTGAGGCGGCGCAGCAGAAAAAAACTGCCCAGCGCCATCGACCAGCCATCGAACTGGCGAAACATGCCGGGCACGGAAAGAAAGCGCGGGTGATACACCCGGATGCCCTGCTGCATTTCCAGCGCCGGGGCTTGCGGACGGTAGCCGGGACGCAGCCGGCGAATCAGCGCCTGACCTGGAAACCAGGGCTGCGGCGAGACCACCACCAAAGAGCGATGCTGCGCAACCCTGAACATACGCTCGCGGATAAACAGACCGGCACCCGGACGGGCTGCACTCGGAAACAGCGCGCTGAAAACAACCAGCTCAGCCAAGGTCAGTCTCCGGTTTCAGCAACCCGCCATACACGCCGCGATAACGCGCAACACTGGCCGCCCATGTGCGCTCGGACTCCACAAACTGGCGCCCATTTTGTTTCATGCTGTCCCAGTCCTGCTCATCCCTCAGCAGCGCCACCACCTTGCTGGCAAGATCGTCTACATTGCCAGCCTGAAACAGCACGCCGGTCTTGCCGTCCCGAATCAGTTCCTTGTGGCCGCCGACATCTGAGGCCACCATCAACCGACCCTGCGCCATCGCTTCCAGCGGTTTCAAGGGCGTGACCAGTTCGGTCAGCCGCATGGGATGACGCGGATACACCAGCACGTCGACCAGATCGTAATAGCGGTTCACTTCATCGTGCGGCACGCGCCCGGTGAAAACCACGCGGTCTTTCAGATCGAGCGCCATCACCTGCTGCTTTAACTCGCGATCCTGTGGCCCGCCCCCGACCAGCAACACTTTTACGTCGGGCATCTGCTTGAGAATAATCGGCAACGCGGCGATCAGCAGATCCAGTCCTTCGTATGCGTAGAACGAGCCTATGAAACCCAGCACACGGCTTCCGCTCAGGCCTAGCTTCATTTTCAGCGCTGCATCCGGCTTGCCGCCGACGGAAAATTGCTCGACATCGACGGCATTCGGTATCACTGTGATCTTGCCGGGTTCAATGCCGCGCGCAATCAAATCGCGGCGCAACCCTTCGCAAATGACCGTCACGGCATCGGCTTTTCTCACCGCCCAGGTTTCGAGTGCGCGCGTGAGCTTGTAGCGCAGGCTGTTCTCTTTGGTGCTGCCATGATCGACAGCGGCGTCTTCCCAGAAGGCGCGAATTTCATACACCACCGGTATGCCCAGCTTGCGGCCGACGCGTATCGCCGGCACTGCATCCAGCACGGGTGAGTGGGCGTGGATCACGTCCGGATGCAGCTCACGTGCCAATTCAAGCAAACGTTTTTCAATGGCGTCCATCACGGCAAACGGATCGCTCCCTGGCAACCTGCTTAACCAGCCCGTCGGCTTGGGCGTGCGGAAAAAGTGCAGGCCGTCGGCCACTTCTTCACTCACGCTGCAATTCAACTGCTTGGGACCGGAGAGGTGGTGTGTCTCCCAGCCCAGCTTTCTTTGATTGCGCAGGATCGCTGCGCTACGGAAGGTGTAGCCGGAATGCAGCGGCAAGGTGTGATCGAAGACGTGGAGGATTTTCATAGTGTGTCAGGCAAAGCAGGTTCCAACGTTTCATTGCTCAATCTGGCAGGATGCCGGTGTAGGAGCGGCGCCCCCGCCGCGATTGCCCGCACCATGCAACCGCCTGCTATCGGCCCGAGGGCGGGCCTCCCACAAAAAAGAGTGGCGTTCATGCCGCCTGCCGCTCCGTTTCACCCATGCCCAACACCTGCCCCAGAAAAGCATCGAACATCAGCACCGTCCACAGGATCACTGAGTAGTCCCGTCTGCCGGACTGATGCGCTTCCACCACGGCACGCAGATAATCCTGATTGAACAAGTCGGTTGATGCCAACCGTTCACCCAGCACCACACCCCGGATGGTGACCGCCAACGGACCCCTGAACCAGGCCGCCAGCGGAACGGAAAAACCCATTTTCTTGCGGTACAGCACGCCATGCGGCAGATAGGGCTCCATCGATTTTTTCAGCAAATATTTGCCTTCGCTGCCGCGTAATTTCAGGTCGATGGGTAGCCCGGAAACCCAGCCCATCAATTCATGGTCGAGCAGCGGTTCGCGCACTTCGAGCCCATGTGCCATGCTGGCGCGATCCACTTTGGTGAGGATGTCGCCGACCAGATAGGTTTTCATGTCAAGATACTGAACCAGCGACAGGGGATCGTCGGTGGGGGCGACGGCAGCGTGACGGCGCAGCACCTCCACCGCTTCGTAGCCCTGTAGCTCGCGTTTGAACGATGGCGAAAACAGTTGCTGGCGCTGCACATCGGACAGCAGTGACACGCCATGAAAATAGCCTTCAACCGTGTCGCGCGCCAGCGCCTCGAAAGTCGTTTTGGCGCGGAACACCTTGGGCGCCCAATCGGCCTTGGGATACAGTTTTCCCAGCGTGCCGAACAGCGGGCGGCGCAGCATCAGCGGCATGACCGCACGCATCCGTTCTTCGTAGCGAAACCAGCGATAGCGCCGGTAACCCGCAAAATGCTCGTCGCCGCCGTCGCCCGACAACGCCACTTTCACATGTTTGCGCGCCAGTTCGCAGACCCGGTAGGTCGGTAATGCGGATGAGTCGGCATAGGGCTCGTCGTAGACCTTGGCAAGCTTGTCGACCAGGCCGAAGTCGTTGGAGGCGACGGTTTCAACGTGGTGATGCGTGTGGTAGCGGTCGGCAACTTGCTGCGCATATTCAATCTCATTGAAGGCCGGATCGTCGAAACCAATCGAACACGTGTTCACCGGCGTGGAAGACTGCGTGGCCATCATCGCCACCACCGCGCTGGAATCGACGCCACCCGACAAAAATGCACCCAGCGGGACGTCGGCAATCATGCGCAGGCGCACCGATTCCTTCATGCGCTCGACCAGTTCGTCCATGGCGCTGGCTTCGTCCTTCACTGCCACCGGGGTGAACGGCATGTCCCAATACTGTTTGGGCAGCGCACGCGGCTGGCCACGTTTGAGCGTGAGGGTAAAACCCGGCGGCAGCTTGCACGCACGCTTGAAAATGGTGCGCGGTTCGGGCACATACCCGTAGGCGAAATACTCTTCGACTGCCATGGGATCGATGTCGCGCGTCAGACACGGGTGCTGCATCAACGACTTCAGCTCTGAGCCGAAAATGAACTCGCCGGTATCGAGAAAGGCGTAGTACAGGGGCTTGACGCCAAAGCGGTCGCGCACGACGAACAGGGTTTCCTGGTTGCGGTCCCACAAGGCGAAAGCAAACATGCCGCGAAAACGGGCGACGCAGGCCTCACCCCAGGCTTCCCAGGCATGAACGATGACTTCGGTGTCGGAATGGGTGCGGAAGGTATGCCCGAGCGCTTCGAGCTCAGGCACCAGTTCCTGGAAATTGTAGATTTCGCCGTTGAACACGACGACGACCGAGTTGTCTTCATTGAACAGCGGCTGCTGTCCGGTGGACAAGTCTATGATCGACAAGCGCCGATGGCCCAGCCCCACGCCCGGCTCCAGATGCAGCCCGCCTTCGTCGGGCCCGCGATGAAACTGGGTTTCGTTCATGCGATGCAACAACTCGCGCGAAATATCGCTCTTGTCGAGGGTGTCGAAGATGCCGGTAATGCCGCACATGATTGTTATTTATCCCTGTAGCTGTCGAATTATCGGGCCGCTTGACGGCGCTTCAGCGCCAGCGTCCCAAGGTTTGATCGTAAACCGTGGCATAGGCCTCGGCCATGGCGGGAATACCGAAGCGCTGCTCGGCATAGCGCCTGGCATGGCCGGCGTGCTCAGCGATGCGCGCTGGCGTATCCAGATAAGATAGCAAGGCCTGTGCCAGGCTGGCCACGTCGCCCGGTTGTACCAGCGTACCGTTGACACCATCTTCCACCAATTCGATATTGCCGCCCACTGCGGTGGCGATCACCGGCAGGCCGCTCGCCAGCGCTTCGAGGATGGTATTGGAAATACCCTCGTTTTTGGACGGCAACACAAATACGTCGAACACCTGCATGATCTCCGCAATGTCGTGACGCTCACCCGGCAACCAGGCAAGGTGCGCCAGGCCGGCTGATTTCAACAACTCCAGACAGGTCGCCCGTGCCGGGCCTTCCCCAACGATGACCAGTCGCGCGCGCGCGGCGCGTTCGGGCTGCTGTTGCAGCAACTGAATGAAAGCACGCGTAAGCGTAGGATAGTCCTTGACTTCGACCATGCGTCCCACCGCACCAAAAACGATGCTCTCGGGGTGGGCAAATTCCGGCCGCGCGCCCTCGCGCGGATGGAATATTGTACTGTCGACGCCGTTGTATATCTGATGCAGCTTGCGCGGCGGCACATGGATGGATAGGCGCAGCCAGGTTTCAAGGTCCTGGCTCACCGCGATGTAGTTCGAGACAAATGGCTGGGCAGCACGACGCAGCAGATTGTATTTCCAGTTCTGCCCATACAGGTCGAACACGTCGCGTCCATGCTCGCCGTGCACGGTGGCACGCACGCCGGCAGCAGCGGCCACGAACTGCGCCTCGAGTGCCGCCAGGTTGCGGGTGTGAACCAGATCGGGTTTAAGCTGGCGCAACAGCTTCCATAATCGAAACATCCAGCCGAGTCCGTGCCCCGGCGCGCGGTGCAAGGCGTGGAATTCGACCGGCTGCGCGGTAATGCGCTGACGGAAGTCGCTATAGTCGGTGAGCGCCACCACCGTGTGCCGGTAACGTTCAGGCGGCAGGGAGTTGAACAGGTTCACCATGCCATTTTCCATCCCACCTGTGTCGAAACGGTGGACGACATGCACGATGTGAGGTGTCACTGCCCGTCTACCTGGTCGAGAGCGCGCCTGATCGCGGGCTGCATGTCAGCAGCAAAGCGTGCCAGCGTGGCTTTTGTTGCTTCGGTTCCCGCGTCATCGTAAGGGGCTGCGATCAGCACCGACAAGCCATCGTCACGCGACAGACGGATACGGTCAAAGGCCAATATCAGTTTGGCGACATGATCATTGACAGTGGGGCGCTGATTGATCAGGTTCCACTGCCACACCAGCAAACGCTGGCCGTCGCTGCCGCGTATTGTGGCCTGCCGCACCTGTCGCGAATGCCCAGCGATTTGCACGGTGGCGAGCGTCTCGCCGATGTTCGACCATGCCGGATCTTTCTGCCTGATCATGAAATTCTGTGAATTGATGAGTTCTGCGTCCTGCCGCTGCGTCGCGTAGTAATTGAGTTCCAGCAACACAGTGCGACCGGCCTGCGTATAGGCTTGACGCAATTGACGGTCAGCCCCCACCCAATGCGGTGTCCAGGTGGTGAACGTTGCACCCGGCTGCCACCCGCCCGGTGACTCGACCTGCAGTGCAGGCAAGACAGGCAATGAACGTGAAGCGAGCCAGGTGGCATAAGCCGGCCACAGTCCTGCGATCGCCAGCGCGGCAATGGCCAGGGGAAGAAGCGGCCGAGCCGATACACCGCGCCCCCCGGCCGGCTGAACGGTAACTGCAGGCTCCGGCTGGTCGTCCTCGCGCCAGAATCCGCCTATCCAGAACAGCAACAGCATGACCAGACCAAAAAACACCCAGCCGTAGATGTAATGATCAATACCCAGTGCCAGTTTCATGTCGGACAGATGCGCGATCATCACGATCATGTAGGCGCGGCCACTGTTCGCCAGGATGGGAACAATGATGGCCGCCACCGAAAACAACACGCGACGTTTCCAGGAACGATAGGTGAGATAGGCGTACAACACGCCGAGCGTGACCGAGGCAATCAGATAACGCAGACCGGAGCACCCCTCCACCACCGACCAGTCGCCGCTGGGGATACTGAAAAACGTGCCCTCCCGGTATACCGGAATGCCCGTGGCCTGCAGCATCGCCACGGTGAAGTCGGCGGTCACGCCCATCAGGGGCTGGATCAGAAATTCACCCACCGGCACCGCAAAAAGCAGGAACATCAGCGGGAAAAAAGCCGCCCTTACAAACGGCCAGCCCAACAGCGCCATCACGGCGGCTATCAGCATGGCGATGAAAGCGTATTGCGCCACCACGTTGACGCTGCCCGCATCGGCCAGCAGCCAGCCTGCGCCCGACAGCGCCAACAGGATCAATCCACGCAGGTCCGGGCGCGGCTGGATTTGCGCCAGCACATGCCGTTTCCGCCAGATCAGCCAGATGGTGATCGGGAAGATGAGATAGCCATGGGCAAAGGTTTCCGAGCGCTCCCAGATTTCGGCCATCGAATAG
>Ga0180009_10000587_pt1 | contig 49608 bp, 43 predicted proteins | sample OS_PC_MetaG_FD_123537 | JGI IMG/M metagenome (GOLD analysis project Ga0180009, IMG submission 123537) | Groundwater microbial communities from the Aspo Hard Rock Laboratory (HRL) deep subsurface site, Sweden - OS_PC_MetaG | ecosystem: Environmental > Aquatic > Deep subsurface > Groundwater...
AGGGCCATGACTAAAATCATCGCCCCAATCAATGCTAAATACTTCTTCATTATTCTTTTCCTCCTTTCGATTGATACGTATTGCTCAATTTTTTTCATCCCAGCTAAAAATTGCTTTTGCCTCCCTCCTCACCCCCTTCCCTTGGGAATTTCTACTAACAAAAGGTTTGCCTTTCTTCGTCCCAAAATACTTATCTTGGAAAAAATTGTCAATAGAAAAATTTGAGAGCCTCTGAAAAACCCACTTTTCTGTCACTCCCGCGAAAGCGGGAGTCCAGAAAGGCCCGAAAAAATCCTGGATTCCTGCTTTCGCAGGAATGACGACCTTAAAAATCCCCTTTTTGAAAAGGTTTTCAAAAAGCTAAAGTGACACAATTTTTCTACTGAACGTCGGGCATCCGGCTGATCATCAATGCGCTGTTTTTTCCCCCCGAAAAAAATGTCTCTGCGGGAAGATTGACGGCCAAGATCAGCTCTTTTTTCTTTTCTCTGTCCACGTCCTGGACCTGAAAATCCGCTAAGTAACCCTGGATTTCCTGGGATTTCCATCTGGCCGCGAACATGGCGCCGGTCCAGGTTAAAATTTGGATTTCCCCTTTGCTGTAAGATTTCGTGCGCGTAAAAAATTGTCCGGTGATTGATATGTTCCGGATGACTAAAATATCCCTTCCCCTAGGAATCACCCTCACATTTACATATGCCAGCTCATCTGCATCTTCAAACCGAAGACCGGGTCCAACGACCAAAGGTTTGGCTTGAAAGACATTGTCGGAACCATAAGCGTCCTGGCTGCTCCAGGTTACTTTTCCTTGGGCGTTCATGAGTTTCAGCCGGAAGTCAGAATCGATGAAAAAGTAGTCGGTCTTGCCGTCATAGGTAAAAGGGGTAAATCCGTAAATGCTGAAAATCTTGGGAAGTTCCGCTCGTCGAATCTCTTTGTATGTTTTCCCGTCCCATCCCATTTCATATATCGCTCTCTCAAACCCTATTTGATATCCCTTTTGTTGCCCCAATAAGACCGTTCCCTTTTCACCCCACTCCACTGCCCTCAAAAACCAGTCGAGGCCGGAAGCAGCGGTCCGGAAAGCTCCGTCCTTAAAGGCCACCACGAAGGAAGAAAGCTTTTCCCCCTGTATATTCGTGACGAAAATTTCGGCTTTTCCATCTTTATTTACGTCGGCCACATCGACGGCCAAATACCGGTCAAACTTCCCGCCTTCTCTCTTCCAGAGCAGCTTAAATTCTCCATCCCAGCGGTAGATATACAAGTTTTTTTCGCCGATGAGGATGACCTCGTTCTGGCCATCGCCGTCTACATCGCCGGCGGCCATCCCCATAATTTGGAAAGGAAACGGTTGGCTTTGCCAGAATTCACCGCCGGCAAAGCCTATTCCCATCCTTACCGGCCCGGAGACCGCCGCTATAGTCGGAAAGCCCCCTATTTCCTTCGCCGCCTCCGCTGGTTTTTCGGCCACCTGGGGTTTCAAGGGATAGCCGAGAATTTTCTCGTCAATCTTCCGGGCCAGATCATCCACCCGGGCAATGATTTCTTCCATCTTTTTCGCCTGGACAAAAACTGAAGATCCGGAGTCTTCTTTCTTAACCTCGACCACCTTCAGGTCAAGGCTGGCGCTATCTCCTAATTTCGTCAGGCTGCCAAAGACCACAAAATCAGCTTCCAGCATATGGCCGATCTTTCTGGCGTTCTCCAAATTCATCTCCCCGGAAACCTGGTTGTAAGCTTTTTTGACTGGACCTTTTTCCAAGACGGCCACCCGGCCTGCGAGCTCGACCCGGGAAGAGAGCATATCAACAAGCCCCTCTTGCATGTACTCGAGGTTTTCCGGGCTGTGAATTTTCACCGGCAGGATGGCTACCTTATGGGGGAGCTTTCCTTTGGGGAAAGCTTGCCCTTCGGTTGAAGATTGGGCGGAGGCCAGGGAACCTAAAAACATCATTCCCAAAATAAATATTAATAATTTCAAAGAGCTCCGTCTTCCCCGCTCTTGCGGGGATGGGGAAAAGTATTGCTTTCTTTTTAAACCAATAAATTTCTTAAAAAGCAAAATAAACTCACTTCTCAATAAAATTGAGCAAATTTAATGCCACTTTTTATATTTTCTTCAGACCCATAAGACCATCAATCCCTTTTACAGCGCTGCCGGCATCTCAAGAAATTATAATTATTACAAGCAATTGATATTTTGAAGGAAGTAAGAAGTTAAAACTTGGAGCGGGGCAAGTTACATATCCCGCATAGCCCTTTCTTGACCGTCGATGATTAAATCTGAAAAATTAAAATCACTAAAATCTATTCTTTTTGTATCAAAAAGACCACAAAGCCCTAAAAATGGGTTGGTATTTATGCAACAAAAATAAAAATAGGCCATAGGCGATGGGCTATAGGCAAGAGATTAAAAATCGGGCTATTGGTAAGAGGCAATAGGCAATAGAAGAAAATAACAAAGATGAAAAATATATCGATAATGTTTTGCCTCTACCCTACTATATTTTTACCTATAGCCTATTGCCTCTTGCCTATCGCCTCTTGCCTATTTTTTATGGTTTTTGACTTCCTTTCCGGGAAGCCGGACGCTTAGAACCGGGCAAAAAGCTTTCCGTACTACTTTTTCGGCAGTGCTTCCAAAGAGAACATAATCAAGCCCGGTACGGCCGTGCGTTCCAACAACGATCAATTCCACTTCTTTTTCTTTGGCGGTCCGAATGATTTCGACAAAAGGGGTCCCGTTTATGATCATGCTTTCATAATTTTTAAACCCTTTTAGTTCGACTTCACAAAGGTTTTTCATCTCCTTTTCGGTAACGTCGGAGATATTACGGTTGAACTTATCCATGGCATCGAAAGAGATCTCGGCATACATGCCCAACGGGTAACTGGGTTGTTGGATGACGTGCACGATATAAAGTTTGGCGTCATATTTTTGGGCAAAAGAGAGGGCATAGGTCAGGGCCCACTTTGAATTTTCTGAAAAATCCGTGGCATAAAGAATTTTTTTGATCTCAGCCATGGTCTGAACCTCCTTTCAGAAAAAATAACCTTCCCGCAACTTCTTCCACCAACTTTGATGGTTTCGTAAAAAGTCCACCTGCGGCGTTGCGCTGCAATGAAGCCTGTGAGTTGTGCAGGGCCTTGCATCTGATGTAGGGGCACGGTGACCGTGCCCCTGCCCAACAAATTTTCCCGAGTGTCCATATGTTAAACTCTATTTAGAATTTGTCAAGGTAGAAATTTTTGTATGAATTTTTGCATAGGAATTTCCTTATGGGACACAGATAAACACAGATTTTCAGGATATTAAATGCTAAAAACACGGAAAATGTTTATCAGCGTTTATCCGTGGAAATCTGTGTCCAAATTAATTTAAATTAAAAAATTGGTCTTTACAAATCCAAAAGGAATCAATATACTTAGACTTATTATGAAGCTGCTTTTATCGGAAAAAGAAGTTCAAAAGAAGGTAAAAGCGCTCGCCCGTAAGATATCCCAGGACTTTTCAGGGAAAGAAGTTCTTTTGGTGGGGGTCCTCAAAGGAGCCTTTATCTTCATGGCTGATCTTGCTCGCCAAATGACCATTCCCGTGAAAATGGATTTTGTCCGTCTGGCCAGTTATGGCACGGGAATCCGTTCTGCGGGGAAAGTAAAATTAACCAAAGATGTGGAGACTCCTTTAAGAGGGCAAAACGTAATCGTAGTGGAAGACATTATCGATACCGGAATTACTTTAAAATATCTTTCCCGGTGCCTGAAAGCCCGCAGACCTCGCTCCTTAAAAGTGGTGGCCCTTCTGGATAAACCCGGGCGTAGGGAGGTCAATTTTCACCCCGATTATGTGGGCTTTCGAATCGATGATCATTTCGTGGTGGGATACGGATTGGATTGCGCGGAGGAATACCGCAATTTGCAGGGAATCTATGTTTTAAAATAAATTTAGGTAATGGGCAATAGGCCATAGGCAATAAAAGAAAAAAATATCCCTTAGCCCATAGCTCATCGCCCATCACCTATAGCCTATCGCCCATTACCCATTGCCTATACTTGATATATGATTATCAACTGCCCAATATGCCGCATCAAGTTTAATCTGGATGACGAGCGTATCCCCGCAGGGGGAGCCAAAGTCCGCTGTTCAAAGTGCCGGCACGTATTCCCAGTACAAAAGTCTTCCCTCGGAGAACAAATTTCTCCCTCTGATAAAATCACTCCCGCAACAATTCCCGAAAACCTATACCCCAAAACCCCGCGCAAAATAGAAATGCCGCCGCGAAAAAAACCGGCCGCCAGTCGCTTCTCCTCACCGAGGGTTATCCTCATCATTATTCTTATTCTAACCGGCATTGGCTACGGAGCCTCCCTGGTCTGGAAAAACTTTGAGGTCTTCCGAAAAATGGGATCCAGCTTTTCGGCCCTGAAGCAGCATTTGGGCCTGAGCGATGAAACCGAGGGCTTCATTGCCCTGGAAAAAGTGAAGGGATATTACCTGGAGAACAAAAGACTTACCAGGGTTTTTGTTGTTGAAGGCCAGGCGGTCAATCATTGGAAAGAATCTCGCAGCTTTATCAAAGTCAAGGGGGCGCTCCTGGATGCCAAAGGCGGAAAGGTAGAGGAAAAAACGGGGTATTGCGGGAATGTTCTGCTGGAGGAAGATTTAAAAGTTTTTTCCCGAGAAGAGATGGCCAAGAGTCTTTCCTCCCAATTCGGAGAAACATTTTCTAACGTAAACGTTCCCCCGGGGAAATCCGTTCCTTTTATGATCGTCTTTTCCGAATTCTCTTCCAGCGGTATTCCAAAAATTTCTGACTTCGTTGTGGAGGTGGTCAGTTCTCAGAAAGGATCTAAGGACCAGAGTTGGCCCCCTTCCCCCCCCAAATAAGCATGGGTATTTTAGAGAAAGTGCAAGTCAATCTCCCCCTACCCTTGCTTTTGAAAAACTTGTCAGGGGTGTTGGCCATTGGGTTACAGCCGGAGATCTATTTTAGCGGCGCTACTCTCGACCACCTTCCTTGGCCGGAGATCAAAAAGGCTGCCCGGCAATTAAGGGAAAAAAATGTTTCCGTAACTTTCCATGCCCCATTCATGGACCTCAGCCCGGGGGCCGTCGATGATAAAATTCGCCAAATCACTGCTTTCCGCTTCAATCAGGTTTTGGACCTTGCCCCTTTTTTTCATCCCCGGGCCATCGTATTCCATCCCGGATATGACCGCTGGCGCTTTGACGACGATGTAGCCCTCTGGTTGACCAACAGCCTGCTAACCTGGAGGCCGCTGGTGGAACGAGCGGAAACGCTTGCCGTCAAGCTGGCCCTGGAAAATGTCTTTGAAGAAAATCCCTCCATTCTCCAACAACTCCTTCAAGCCATTCATTCTCCTTTTCTGGGTTATTGCCTGGATACGGGCCATGGGCACATTTTCTCGGAAGTGGCGATGGGCGAGTGGATCGAGGCCCTCGGCTCTTACCTGCTCGAAGTTCATCTTCACGATAACCACCGCCAGGCCGATGAGCATCTTCCCATGGGGTTAGGCAAGATTGATTTTGACGGAATCTTTTCTTGCCTGCGGGCCCAAAAGCTTCAGCCCATATACACCATCGAACCCCACCGGGAAGAACATCTCGAGCCCAGCCTGCGGGCCCTGGCCAAATACCTTTAATAAAAGATTACCACGGCGCGGCAGAGCCGCAACCAAAAGAAATCACCCCCTCCCAACCCTCCCCCCTCGAGGGGGAGGGATAGGGTGGGGGGGACTGCTTAACAAAATTTCGAGATTTTGCACGTTAGTAGTAGAGATCGCCGAGAACGCCGAGAATATATTAAAGTTTGAAATCCGAAGCACGAATCCCCCGAGCTTCGGAATTAAGATTTGAATTGCGGCTTTTACTATGCGTTCTCAGCGTGCTCGGCGGTGTATATTTTTTCCAGGAGGGCGGCGGTCAGGAGAGGAAACATGATCTCATGGTGGCCGGTGAGGTGAAACCCTTTTCCCCCTTCCAGAGTCGGCCGGTGGACGACGTTGGTCAAAGGTCGATAATGGGGAAGGAAATCCATATTCACCGTGGTGAAATGGATCACCCGGTAACCCAGATTGCGCGTTAGGGTTAAGGCTTTCAGGAATACCTCGGGCATAATCACCGCCGAGCCGAGATTTAAGTATACCCCTCCCTCAAGTTGAGAGATCATGGCGGCGAAAAGGCGGAAATCCACGTGGCTCGCTCCGCCAATGGCCTCCCCACAGGCCTGGGGGTGGAGGTGGACAATGTCTGTTCCCATGGCCACATGAACGGTCACTGGAATGCCCATTCTGATTCCGGCAGCGGTGATACTCTTGCTTCGATAGGGAAATTTGCGCTCCCGGATCATTTCTCCTACGGAACGACCGATCCCCCACCCTTTAGGCCAGCCTTCGTTGATGGCTTCATTGATCATCTGGCCCGTTTCCTTAGCCATGCCGAAAGTACCCTGGCCGATTTCGGTTGCCACATCCTCCGAGGTTTTTCCCGCGAAGGCAACCTCAAAGTCATGGATAATCCCAGCCCCATTCATGGCCACGGCCTGGATAATTCCCTTTTCCATCAGGTGCACAATCAATGGGTTCAGCCCCACTTTAATCGGGTGCGCGCCCATTCCCAGAAGCACGGGCTTTCCCTTATGGTGGGCTTGGCGAATTCTCGCGACGATTTCTTTAAAATCTCTGGCGGCAAGAATATCTGGAAGGGAACCCAAAAATTTTCTGAAGGAAGCCGGGGCGCGGACGGGACGGGCAAAATTTTGCCAACTCACCAGGCTTTTTCTTCCCTTCAGGGAATAAGTTTTTATGCCTTCGAGGGATAGGGGTTTGATCGCTTCTTTCATGGGATACCTCTATTAAAAAAACGCTATGCGCCTAGCGCTAAGCGCTAAGCGTTTTAGAATTAAGCGGGCTTTTGGAATAACATCCGGTCCACCATCTCGCAGAGAACATGGCCGATGGTGATATGCACCTCTTGAATTCGCGGAGTAATCGGTGCATCTACCACCAGGGCAAGGTCCGTTAATTTCGCTAAGTCCCCCCCGTCCCCCCCCGTCAGACAAATTGTTTTTAGCCCCATTTCTTTGGCTACCTTGACGGCTTTGATAACGTTCGCGGCTGCCCCGCTGGTGGAGATGCCGATGGCCACGTCTCCTTCTCTCCCCAGAGCTTTCACTTGCTTGGAGAAAGAATTGACATATCCGTAATCGTTGCTGATGCTGGTTAAAATCGAGGTGTCGGTCGTCAGCGCAATGGCGGGCAATGGTGGCCGTTCGATCTGATAGCGGTTGACGAACTCGGCGGCAATGTGTTGGGCATCGGCGGCGCTGCCGCCGTTTCCGAAGAGGAAAATCTTATGCCCCGCCTTGAAGGCCTCAACGATCATCTTGACGGCTTGGCCCAAGGCCTCGGCATTCTGCCGGATAAACCTTATTTTAAGATCCGCGCTTTCCCGGAAAATTTGAATGATTTCATCCTTCATAACTTCCTCCAACCTTACGCTCGCTAAAATCAAAACCCAGTGGACCCCGTGCGGCAGAGCCGCAACCAAAATCCATTCACCCCCTCCCAACCCTCCCCCCTCGAGGGGAGGGATAGGGTGGGGGGGATTGCTTAATAAAATATTGAGAAATTGAACGTTAGGAGTACAGGGAATTTTCCTGTTTGGCTCCGGCTACGCCGCCTTAGGCACTTGACACATATTCTTCCCTTTTTCTTAATCACGGTTTTAAAACTCGGTGATCTCTGCGTCCTCTGTGGCTAATTTAAAATCCTCAACTCGCAAGCTTTTCCTTAATAATCTCATTAACCCTTTCCTGCATCTGCCGCAGGGCCTGTTCGTCGAAAGGCACTACGCTTTTCAACCCTTCCTCCAGCGGGTCCCGGGGATCGAAATTTTGCAAAGTGTAGCGCTTTGCTCCTCGAACCCTCCGGGCTAAGGCGTAGACCTCCTCTTCTCCGATGAACGTAGGAACCAGGGTGGTACGAAATTCGTGGTCCCCCGGGCCTTGAAGCAGGATCTGGATGCTCGCTTGAATTTGGGCCATAACTTCTTCTCCCAGGGGCACGCCGGTGATACTGGCATAGCGTTGCGCCTCCAAGGGGCCCTTGAGGTCCATGGCCACGTAATCCAAAAGCCCTTCCCCCATCAGGTTCCGCAGGACCTCGGGGCGCGTTCCGTTGGTGTCCAGCTTGATCCCTAAGGAAACGCCGGGCGGAGATAGGCCGGCAGCAGACTTCAGAAAACGAATCAGCGCAGGGAGCCAGGAATGGAGGGTGGGCTCCCCGCCGGTTATGCAGATGCCATCGATCCAGCCACTGCGTTTTCGTAAATTCCCTACAATCTCCCCTAAGGGAAAATCCGGATATTTCTCCGGCAGGAAGACCAGGTCATGGTTATGGCAGTAAAGGCAACGAAAATTGCACGATGGGAGAAAAAGAACGGCCGCAACTTTTCCCGGCCAATCCGAGAAAGAAGTCTCGATAAATCCTTTGATGGGATAGTCCATAAGCAGCCATCAGCAGGCAGCACTCAGCTTTCAGCTTTCATTGATTTTAGCCGACTGCTGATCGCTGATTGCGGACTGCTGTTAGGTAATTCTTGATGCGGATCGCCCCGGTTATGGAAGAGGAATCGTCCAATACTAATATGGGTAGCTGGGTTTCCGCCAAACTGACCAATTCATGCCAGGCCAGATGGGCCAAGGAATCGGGGTTGTCCGGACTTAAAACGTCCACTTTTATCCCTAACTTTTTCAAGTCGACGCTCTTCCTGACGTATTCACACTTTGCGCAGCCTTCCTTGGTAAAAAGCGTCACTTTCTCCCCTCCTGTTTTCATTCCGTTGGACGCAGATTGGCGCAGATAAAAGCCGATAATTATTTTCTTTTTAGTTTATCCTAATAATCTGTACTACTAATGGTCAAATTCTTGAAATTTTGTTAAGCAATCCCCCCCACCCTATCCCTCCCCCTCGAGGGGGGAGGGTTGGGAGGGGGTGATTCCCTCGTTTCGCGGGATTGTTCTCTCACGCTTTACGAATTTTTAATCCAGAAGATCTGCGCTTATCTGTGTCCCTCAATGATTATTGGCGATAAGTTAAACGGGCAGGCTGGACGAGCCGGCCAATTTTTCCTGCTTCGGGATTTCGCCTTCAGGCCTTGCTTCCCGATGATCGCTGGCGGAAAAATATTTTTGGTTACGGAAGCGGTCGCGCAGCTCCCCTAATTTCCCTTTGTTCCAGCTGGAGATCTTGGTGAAATAGCCGGTGATCCGGGTGATGCCTTCGATCTGAGTTGAACCGCAATAAGAACATCTATCATGCAAGCCCCGGGCCGTCCGCCCGCAGCCAGTGCAGGTGGTAAATTCCGGCGAAAACGCAATCTGGTCGTTCTGGGAATGGCGAAAAACTTTGCTAACGAAATTCGCCAAGGATTCTTGGGAAGGCCGGGCTTCTCCCAGCCAGACGTGGGTCAAGGCCCCGGCCTCAATCAGGGGATGAAAGAGTCCTTCCTTACGCACCCGGTCAATGGGATTCAAGACTGATCCCACGTTCAGGTAGGTAGAATTGCTGTAATAGACTTCTCCCCGGGAAATATCCCCTTTGACGATGTACCCCGAGCGGGGGGAAAAGTCCCTCAGATCCAGCTTGGCAAAACGGTAGGCCGTGGACTCCGCCGGAGTTTGTTCCAGGACAAAACGCATGTTATGTTTCTGGCTCATCTTGTCGGCCAGGAGCTTCATATAGGCAATCACTTTCAGGCCGAACTTCAAGGCTGCATCGGACTCATGCAGCTGTTGGCCCAGGTGGACCTGGATCATCTCATTCAAGCCCACCATGCCGATCAGGTTGGTCACCCGGTGCATGCGCAAATAGGGCATGCCGTCTTTATTCATGCTCAAAAGGGCCAGCGGCCCGTTTTCCCCCAGGGACAATAAGCGTTCTAAGAAAACTTTCTTTTCCAAGTGGGCCCGTACCGCCTTGTTGAAGACTTCGGAGATTTTGGCAAAAAGTTTAGTATCCTCGCCGGCGCATTGGTAGGCAATGCGCGGGAGATTCAGAGTAACATTCTGCAGGGCGCAGTAGCGCATGCGCCAGGGGTATCGGGCATCTTCCAGGTCAGATTGCTCCAGCTTGAAGCTCAAGCGGCAGCATTCCGAAACCTTGGCAGTGTTTCCCCGGTCGAAAACAAAATAGGTGTTGCCCTTCTCCGCGGCTACGTTACAGATGTGCAGCAAGAAATCCATGTGGCCGGGGGTTTGAAAAAATTTTTCGGTGATGTGTACCAGGGGCTTGGGAAAGAAGAAAGGCCGGCCAACGGCATCCCCCTCCCGGTAAACATCGAAGAGGGCCCAGACGAACCGCTGGGCCTGGCTGGCGTATTCGGCATAGGTTTTTCCCGTAAACTCTCCCCCCGGCCCGATGGCCATCACCTTCTCGAAATGCTTGGGCACCTCCCAATAAAGATTGATATCCGTAAAGATCGCCTGGCCGCCCCGCGCCACCGCTTGCTGGGAGAATTCATAGATAAGCATCTGGGCCAATTGATGAACTTCCCGGTCGCTCAGGCCTTCGAGGTAAGGGGCAAAGAACAGGTTGACGGCATCCCAACCGATGGCTCCAGCGAAGTTGCTTTGCAGGGCAGCGGCAAACTTAACCATATGAGCCAATAACACTTCGGGGTGCTTGGCCGGCTTGGCCATGGAAAGGGAATTCGGCAGGTTGAGGCCAAATTTTTTGATGTATTCCAGCGACTGCCCCGAACAGTACGGCCGGTCGATAAACCCCAGATCGTGGAGGTGCAGGTCGCCGCGCATGTGGGCATCGCCGATCTCCTGGGAGAAGACCCTGAGCAGGGCGTATTCTTTCTTGATCCGCTCGGCCAGGGTGAGATTGGTGGCCTCGGGCCCGTGAGGAACATTGGCATTCTCCCGGTTGGGGTGGAGGATGAGTTGATCGACATCATAGAGCGGAACCCCCAGGCGGGTGTGCATCTTGCGGGCTTCCTCCAGCCCATACTCAATGAGTTTCGCATCCACCAACTCACGGATCAGAGGGGCCGTGACCAAGGAGATCTTGGAGGTGATAATCTGTTCCTCCACCTCGCGGCTGACCCGCTCCGCCGTGTCCCGGTCGATGGTTGTCTCCCGCAAGAGCGCATCCACAATTCGCTGCCGATTCCAGTCAGAAAGCGTCTCGCTGGAAGTGCGGACGAACAGGGCCATGTCGGTCGTTTCATTCCCCGCGCCCTCGGGAGCGACCCAGGCGTTCGTTTTTTCGACTTTCCTGAAACCTTCTTCTTTTTGCTGCTCGCCAGGGCGCACCTGAGGGTCGACAGCTCCCATGTAATGACCTCCTGTAAAAAGTAGCTTATATTGTATAGAATAAAATTTTTACCACTATATATTGTGATCGTCAAGAGAAAAATGAGGGTTGGTTGAAAATAGTTGCCGAGGGGGTTTATTTATTTACAAATTTCCGTTAACGTATTGAAAAACAAGAGAAAAGATAAAATATATCTCCTCTGGCACGAGGCTCTCAGCGAAGTTCCTTGGCTATCTTTACGGTAAGATCCCCCAATAAATTCGTATAACTTCCCAGCTCGTTGTCGTACCACCCATAAACCACGGCCTGGGTCACGGGGATTTCAGCCACGCAGGACGTATCCCCTTTAATGATCCCGGGGGGCAATCCCGGGACCTTGGATAGGTCGACGCAAATGTGAGCGGTTCGCGTATGCGTCTCTGTGCCCTCGATCATGGCGGCGGCGTTAGGGGAGCCAATGATGTCCGTGGAGACATTCTGGCGTTCACTGAAAATTAAGTACTTGCTCATGTAGGTCGCAGAGGCTTTTTGATAAACTTGGTTGATCATTTCCCGGTTGATCGGACGCTCTAAATTTTCATCCTGAATATTTACGACTAAAACGATCAGCGAGCCGGTACTGGTGGGAATGCGAACGGATTCCGCGATGAAGCCGATGCGTTTCATTTCGGGAATGACCAGGGCCAGGGCCTGGGCCGCTCCCGTGGAAGTAAGGATGATGTTGTTCATAATCGACCGATTTTTTCTCAAGTCCTTTGATTTGGCGTCGGGAAGGCGGTCCAGGACCTCCTGCGACCCGGTCGCCGCATGGACGGTTACCATCGAGGCGCTGAGGATCTTATCGCCGCCGAAATAATCCAACAAGGGTTTGACCATAAAAGCCAGGCAGGTGGTGGTGCAGGAGGCGGCTGAGATCATGCGGTGCTGTTGGGGGTGATATTGGTCATCGTTGATCCCCATCACCATGGTTACGGCGTCCCCCGGCATGGCCATGGACTTTTCCTTGATTTTGAAGGGGGCGGAAACGATGGCTTTTTGGGCACCGGCTTGCAGGTGTCCCTGGATCGAACCATTTTTAGAATCCGACGGTGCTGTCGGGTCTAAAAACTTCCCCGTGGCATCCACCACCAGGTGAGCTCCCCAGCTTTTCCAGGGAATGTCTTTAGGGTTACGGTCCTTACGCAGGACGGTTACCGGCGTTCCATTGACCTCGAATTTTCCATGTTCTTCGTTCAAGTTCTCTATGACCCTTCCCGCCCTGTGGCCGTAAAGGTACTGTCCCAGATATCCGTAGGTGCTGTCCCTTTCGATGTAGCTGGCAATATCATCCAAGCCGCCACCGGCTTCCCGGCCGACATTAACCACGAGCTCTGAAAAATAACCGCGGGCGATATGGTGCCAGACCGTGAGTTTGCCGATTCGGCCCAGACCATTAATCCCTAATTTCAGCTGGCTCTTTTCCCCTTCCTTCACTTTAAGGTGATCCGCCATATTCACACCTCCGTGAAAAAATTTAATAGGACGCAGATTTACGCGGATAACCGCAGATAATTATTTTTTTTAATTTATCCTGATAATCTGTGTATATCCGTGTCCAAAAAGGAATTTCCTATACAATATATTTATCTGGGTTTATCTGCGCCAATCTGCGTCCTAATAAAGGAGCAATGGGTTCCTACATCAAGATGGGGTAGGAATCTCCTTCCGCCTTGATTTCATGCTGCCCCAAATAGACCAAGCCTTTTCTTCCCTCCAGGCTTAAGTAATCCCCTCGCTTCACCTCTCTGCCTTTGATCAGGAAACGGCCTTCATTTTCCAAAACCACCAAGTTGCGGCAACCCACAACCGCCGTTTTATCCAGCTCAAAAGCTACGATGGCCGCATGAGAAGTCTGGCCTCCTTTTGCTGTCAGCAGCCCGTCCGTAAGGAAGATTTCCTGGATGTCTTCCGGGACGGTATCGGAACGGACTAAAATCAGCGGCGTGCCCGGCTCTTCCCGGCGCAGGCGTTGGATGTCTTCCAAGGTAAATACGGCCCGCCCGGAGAGAGCCCCACCGCTGGCCCCGATCCCCTTCCCGATAAAATTTTCCTGCAGGGAAGCAGAAGGGGAGAACACCTCAAATTTTTCCCTTTTGGTGGAAACCATGTCCCGGGTCTGAAGAATATAGAGGCCGGCCTCCTGGGGTTTTTCAAAAGTAAATTCGACTTCCTGGGGATTCCACTTTTTTTCATAAACCAAGCTTTTGGCAATCTCGAAAAGACGCTTGTAGACTATCGGGAAGTCTTCTTCCAGGTCCCCTTCCGCCCCTTCCATTTCCCGTTGCTCCTTAGAAATCGGATAAGTCGAAACCAGCCCCCCGACGATGTCTTCCCCTTGGTTGCCGGGAGTGTAGTCCCCCCATAGGGCCACGCGCCTGATCTTGAGGTAGGGATGGGCCGTAAAAACCACCCCGCTCCCGGCGGAAGAGAGGCTGAGGTTGCCAAAAACCATGGCTTGAACGATTACCGCGGTTCCCCAGGAATCCGAGATGCCCATGATCTCGCGGTATTGTCTGGCCTTGGTGGAATCCCAGGAAGTAAGAACTTGCTTGATGGCTACCTGGAGCTGAGCCCAAGGGTCTTCATACAGGGTGATATGTCTTTCCTCCACCGCCCGGCGATAAGCCAGGGCCAGCTGTTTCATCTCCTCACCGGAAAACTCCCTCTTCTTTTCCACTCCATAATTGAATTTGAACTTGCTCATGATCTCGTTGAAGACTTCCCGCTCTACGCCGTAGGACATGCCCCAGGATTGGATAAACCGGCGGTAATTATCCCAGGCATACCAGGCCTCTCCGGTTGACCGGGTTAAACCTTCCAGGATTTCCTCGTTGATTCCCACATTCATAAGAGTAGCCATCATCCCCGGCATGGAGATGGTCGCCCCACTCCTCACCGCCAAGAGCAAAGGACGGGCGGGGTTGCCGTATTCCCGCCCGGTGGCCTGTTCAATTTGCTGCAGCCCAGCGCGAATCTCACGTTCAAAATGGTCATGGGCATGCTTATACTGCTCGATAATCCGCAGGCAGCGAAAGACTTCCGTAGTAAGGATAAACCCCGGCGGAACCGGAATCCCTTCGGAGGCCAGGACGGCCAAATTATACCCCTTGCTTCCGAGGTGGATCAGGTCATTGGTCAGACGGTTAGGATGGTCAATGGGACAGGAGACCTTTTTGGGATCGTAGGTCATCAGGAGATCCAGGTCATTTTCATTCAAATTTTCTTTCTGCTCGGAGAGAATGAGTTGAATCCTGGCCAAGAAAATATCCAAGTACTGCAGGCCGAAGGTATTGGAGATCAGGTCTCGTATAAATCTCTCCCCGATCTGGTGTACGAATTCTTGGGGTCCTACCTCCTCCCCGGAGGAAATAAGATACTTGGAGAGGATATTCTTTTTGCCCATCTGGAGAATTAAGTCCATAAGATTATTCTTGTGGGCATTGACATAATAGACCGAGAGGATGTCCTTGACCCCTTCGGAAAACCCCCGAAAAATATCCAGGTACTGGGTGAAACCGAACCGTTTAATTTCCAGAGATTTTTCCAAAAGCTTCAGTTGGGTATCCACCCGATGAGAGGATATGCCATCCAGCTGCATGGCCCGGAAGACGTAACGGATGCACGGGATGATCTCAAAGAAGGTGGCCCGGGTAATGAAGGATAAATCCAGAGAGTCGATCATTCTTTCCAGGTAGATATTGGCCAGATTTTCTAAGCGGAAAGTCAAGCTGAGGGCGTCGAACTTCTTCTCCCGGTACCGGCCGTACATGGAGGGAATATCCACGGCAATGTGCCGCTTACGGTAAATATCTTCCCTGGCTTCAAAGCGTTGGGGGGAGATAATGATCTCCTTCAGCCCCTCCAGATAGGTCAAGAGATGCTCCAGGCCTTCCTGAGTATTATTCCGATCCAAGGTTTTCTGCAGGGAATCCAAACCTTCGAAGCCCCAGCGCGAAGCTTCCTGAAGATGGTAGCTGATTTCCTGGAATCCCAAGTTGTACTTCTGGTTGACCAGTCGATATATTTTGATGAGCAGGGCTACCCGCTTTTTTTCGGTTGCGGAGACGGAGGTCATTCCCGCCATAATGGCTTCAAGTTCTGCGTCAGTCAACCCCAGTAGATCTTTCTCTGTGGTAAACCGCTTTTCTTCGAAGATTTTACGTAGAATCTGGTGGACTTCATCAACGCAAGGTCCGGCCGCCTCCACCTTCTCAAAGATTTCCGGAGGAAGAAAGTTCCGCAGACCATTCTTATCTTTCAGCCGCCAGAAGCGGGATATTTCTTTGATAAAACCCTCGATCAGGTTGCTGCTTTCCACATGACTTTGCTTGCGGAGAAAATGGATCAGGGGATCTCGGCGGTGGGTGATCTCATCGATTTCGGTGGTTACATCGCGGAGGCGTCCCTCGGCGCCGATCTCGTTGAAATATACTGGCAGCAGTTTGGTCAGTTGCTTGATCAAGTTGTAGACCGGCTCAATGTCGGCGTTGAGCAGTTTGGTCACTTCTTTCTGAAAGAGGTCGGTGTCCCGGATGCAGATGCCCCCCAACTTCAGGTTGATGATCAAGGCTGAAAGGAGGGTGCTGCACCATTTGGGGTTGCGCGCGATAAGATCCAGCCATACCCGCACGTTGATCAGGTGGCAGGGGTTGCAGATCAGTTGCCAGCTGGCATTGACTCCTTCCACCCCCGGGTATTGAAACCCGAAATGCAGAACCTGTTCCAAAAAAACTTCCACCAGAGGGCTGTAGCCGCGATTAAAAACTTCTGCTCCGATGGTCTGGATACACTGGAGAGCTGTCTGCGGGTAATGTTCCACGCTGGACTTGAGCAAGGAAAAGGTTTTCAAAAGGAATTCTGCCATTCGCTCCGGTGGTTCCTTGCGGATCAGTTCCACCAGCGTGTAGTTGATCTCGCGCAGTGTTTCTTCATGGATATCCTGCAGCCCCTTGATCTCCATGATCTTGAAAAGAGCCAGAATCTTCCGATTGCGGGTGAGTTGATCATCTACCTCTCTTTGCCCATCTATCGAAGAGACGTTTAACTGATGGGGAATTTCCTTGTAGGCTCGGACAATCTCCAGATATCCTGGTAGATTGAGGAGGCCGCGCAGGGTTCCGGTGGAACCATCCCCGGAAACCAAATGATCTCCTTCTGCCAACTTGTCTAAGGTGGCCAGAAATTCCTTGAGTCGCTGATGGGCCACTTTCTCCAGGATGTCCGTTTCCTTGCCGGCGGGGAAGGCAGTAACGCCGCCCTCTTTACCGAACCATAGGCAGGGATCTTCTTCCTGAAGCCAATACCGATAAGTAGCCCGGAAGCTGCGGATGAGCAATCCGTTGAGCTCGGCCAATCTCGCCTCTGGCGGTAATTTCTGCAGGAGGATCTGGCCAATCCTTTTTAAGGGAATGTGGCTGGAGGCCAAGAAAAAAAATTGTTTTTCCGGAAGAGAGAAGAGTCGTTGAAAGCAGGCACGCAAAACGGTCAGGAGTTTCTCCTGATTGTCCCCGTTCAATTCACTGGCAATCTTTTCGGCATAACCGAGGAGAGAATCGACTGCCCTGGCTTCCAGGGCCTCCCGGCCAGAGTTCATGACCGCGTCGAAAAAAACATCGATGATCACCCCGATGGCCCTTGGCCCTTGGGGATGGCGCGCATAGGCGTTAAAGTGTTTCAGGGCAAAAGCGCGCATTTCCCGCAGAATGATTTCCCAATTTTTAAAGGGGTGGTTCAATTCAAAAAGGAGGGCGTTGATGGTCTTTTGAATTCCCCGGAACCCATCCACCGTTTCCTGGAGAACCTCGTATTTGGGGTCTGCCGCCACTTGCTTAACGGCGGTTTCCTCCAAGTTAATGCGCAGGGCATCGGATTCGAATCCACCCTGAGAAGGCTCTTGGGTTCTGCGGTCTCGCGCATCATCTGGCGGAAAGTCTTTGATAGTCACCGGCATCGATCCTCTCTTTTACACGGGTTTTTCCGAATCCATATGCAGGATGAGGTCCAGGATGCGGTTGGAATAGCCCCATTCATTATCGTACCAGGCCAGAACTTTTACCATGGATCCAATCGCCTTGGTAGATGAACCGTCCACGACCGAAGAATGAGGATCTCCCTGAAAATCCACAGAAACCAGGGGTTCGTCTGTGTACCCCAGGAAACGGTTGGAGGCCTCCTTGAGGGTTTGGTTCACTTCCTGGACCGTAGCTTCTTGCTCCATCTCCATCACCAGGTCTACCAGAGAAACATTCGGAGTGGGGACGCGCACGGCCAGCCCGTCAAATTTGCCCTTCAACTCCGGGATCACCAGAGCCACGGCCGAGGCCGCGCCGGTTTTCGTGGGAATCATGGAAAGGGCGGCAGCCCGCGCTCTTCTGAGGTCGCTATGAGGAAAGTCGAGGATGCGCTGGTCATTGGTATAGGAATGTACCGTGGTCATAAGTCCCCGGCGAATGCCGAATTTTTCCAGGATGACTTTGGCGATCGGGGCCAGGCAATTCGTGGTGCAGGAGGCGTTGGAAACGATATGGTGCTCGTAAGGATTATAATCATATTCATTCACCCCCATCACTACCGTGATGTCTTCGTTCTTGGCTGGAGCGGTGATAACGACTTTTCGGGCTCCGGCATCCAGGTGACCCCGGGCTCGATTGGCTTCCGTGAAAAGGCCGGTAGACTCCACTACATATTCTACGGACAAATCCCTCCAGGGAATCTGGGCCGGGTCTTTTATGGCGGTAATGACCACTTCCTGGCCATTGACCACCAACCCTTTCTCCTTGACTTTTACTTCCGCATTCAGCCGCCCCATAATGGAGTCGTATTTCAGTAGATGCGCCAGAGTAGAATTGTCGGTCAGGTCGTTGATGGCCACGATCTTAATTTCCGAGAATTGCTCGGCCTTCAAAGCAGCTCGCATCACGCTCCGGCCGATTCTTCCAAAACCATTGATGGCAACCCTGATAGGCATAGGCTCTCCTTTCTATCCCTTGATCCCTTTTTGGGGAAGCATTTTCGCCTTCGGCGCATATATTAAAAATAACACCAACTTTGATACTTGTCAAAATCTTTCCAGACTTTGTTAGAGGTTCTGGCCAAACTCAGAAAAACCGTCACCCCTGCGAAACTTGTCCTCGCGAACCTACCTCCTTCTTGCCAATTTTTTTGAATTTTACGACTGAATATTGAAAGTGAAGGCAAGCAATTCACAGCTTGGGGTTGACAGTCATAAACCCTCGTGGTAGATATTTTGATCTCCACCAGCAAGCTTCTATACAGAAAAATTGGTGTTTAGGGGATAGGGTTGATTCATTAGGCTGGAGAAGATGGACTCTCCTGGATGCTTTTTCCGGCTCCAGGCAATTTGCCGGACAGGATAAGTTCATGGGAGAGGAATTTCTTTTGGGGACACGGATGTACACAGAAAGTTGCTTAGCGCTTAGCGCTATGCGCATAGCGTCTTTTTTGTTTCTGCGGTTATCTGCGTCCTATAAAATTTAAATAGGTCAGTTGTAGATTTGGCGAGGGCCCAGGTGCACCATCGCCGGCAGAAAAAAGGAGGGCGAATTAATGGCTTCGGAGGTATTCCTGATCCCTTTGATTTCCGGGGGATAAGGACCGGAAAATCCCGCCAAACCTCCGTTGCACCTGTCGTCTTTTATGCGGCAAGCCGGAAAGGTTTCATGAAGAGCGAAAGGGGGTAACCGAATGAGTGCGAAGGTAGAATTGCTCGTGCCGGAGGGGCGGGCCAGGACTTTGCCAATTTTACCCGCCCCGCGTCTGGGGGAACTGAAGGGGAAAGTCATCGGATTCATGCCAAACGGAAAACCGAATGCGGATCTCCTTTTATCGCGGCTGGCCAATCTTATGCAGAAAAAATATGGTCTGGGGGAAGCCCGAACAAGAGCCAAGCCGCGGTCAACTGGTCCCGCCGCATTTATCGAGGAGCTGGCCAATGAATGCCAGGGGGTGGTGAATGGCATAGGTGATTGAGGGTCTTGTACTTCGTGGAGTATCCACGATGCCATTGAATTGGAAAAACGCGGGATTCCAACTGTAACCATATGTACCGATGAATTCTTGTCTTTGGGTTTAGCTGAAGCCAAGGCCTTGGGTATGCCCACCCTTTCGATCGTAACCGTTCCTCATCCGGTGGGAGGTCTACCCGCGGGGGGAGTTGAGAAAAAAGCGGATCAAGCCTTAAAGGATGTAATTCAGGCCTTACTGGTAGGTGGGGGAAAGGTTGGGGATGAAAAAAAATTTGACCAGCCACGAAAGCAGGCCTTCAAAACGAAAAGTATTTTTGCTTCCCCGAACAGCGATCCTTCCGGTAGGGAAGGTGACGAACGAGTAATGGTAACCGATAATCCCGAGTCCATTTTCCAGCTCTTTCAGGTCAGGGGGTGGGTAGATGGTCTACCCTTCATCCCACCGAACGAGGAAAGAGTGGCGAAAATGATGGCTTATGCGGACAGGGATCCTAAGGAAGTTTTAGCCCTTCTTCCCCCCCGCTGGGCGGAAGCGACCCTGGAGAAAATCGCCGTCAACGCAGTCATGGCCGGGTGCCTTCCGCAGTATTTTCCCGTGGTCGTGGCTGCAGTCTCAGCCATGGCCGATGAAGCCTTCAATCTTTACGCCGTTCAGGCTACGACCCACCCTTGCTCTCCTCTGATTTTAGTCAATGGGCCTCTGGCTAAGGAGTTGAATATCAATAGCCGGTATAATGCCTTGGGGCAAGGCTGGAGAAGCAACGCTACCATCGGTCGGGCCATCCGTCTGATCTTGTTGAATATCGGAGGTGGAGCGCCGGGGGTTCTAGACCGGGCGACCCTGGGGCAGCCCGGAAAATATTCTTATTGCTTGGCCGAAAATGAAGCCGAAAACCCTTGGGTGCCCTTGCACGTGGAAAGGGGTTTTTCTAAAGAGGACAGCACTGTGACCCTTTTCGGCGCGGAGGCCCCCCACAATATCAATGATCACCGAAGCACTTCAGCCCGGGATATTTTAAAAACGGCGGCTCATACCATGGCCGTTCCTGGGTGCAATAACGTTCTGGTAGGGGGGGAAGTTCTCCTTTTTTTGGGCCCGGAACACGCTGCCACCATCGCGGGGGACGGTTTTTCCAAGGAAGATATTAAAAAATTTCTTTTTGCAGAAGCCCGTGTTCCTTTGGATAATATTCCCCAAACGAGTTGGGAATGGATCGGTAAAATGAGGCCTCACTTGCAGGACATTTTCAAAAAAAGGGCCAAGCTTCCCATCGTCGATCAATGGCAGGACATTCAAGTGGCGATTGCCGGAGGAGCCGGGAAACATTCTGCGTTTATTCCTACCTTCGGGGCCACCAAATCTATAACCAAAGCCATCGCTCTGAGAGACGGCCGGCCAGCTCGTTCCATCAAGGAATTCATGCCCATGAGGACAGGCAGAAGTAATTAGTTGTGGCCCAGGCGGAGAGGGTGGTGGGGAAATCAGCATCGAACCATATCTTTCTGGCTTAATTATTTCTTAAGTTTTGGTTATATCTAAATTGAGCGATTTTTTTTACACCACAGAGATCTCAGAGAATAATTTCATAGTTAAAAAACAAAATAAGCTCAATATTTTCTCTGTGTTCTCATGTAATAAATTCGTCAGACAGAATATGGTGTTGTTTTCACTTAACGAGTGCACAGAGTAAAGCAGAGAAAAGGAGTTTATTTCCTGGTTTTATCTTAATTTTCCTCTGCTCTGTACTACTAACGTGCAATTTCTCAATATTTTATTAAGCAATCCCCCCCACCCTATCCCTCCCCCTCGAGGGGGGAGGGTTGGGAGGGGGTGATTTCTTTTGGTTGCGGCTATGCCGCGTTGGGCCCTCTGTGGTGCATCGCCTTTTTAGGTTATAATAAGCTATCGATGAAAAATTAAAAAATGCCCAAATTCAGGATCAAGGGGGAACATAAATGAGAATTGGTGCTTTTGAGTTAAATGAACCCATCCCGGAATTAAGAGAACCACATGTCTTAGCAACCCTTCGCCCCTGGGTAGATGTGAATAACGTTGGCACCTTGACCCTGGATGGATTAGAGGCTCAGCTGGGGGCTAAGGAATTGGCCCAATTGGCCAGACCCGGCAATTTTTTCGATTTTACCCGCTATCGCCCCACTTTTTACTTTGAAAGAGATGTTCGCTTGCTCAAAATTCCCAACACCATTCTTAGTTACGCCCGGAGGGAAAAGGGAAACGACCTCCTTTTTCTTCGCCTTCTTGAACCTCATTCTCTGGCCGAAGTTTATATTGATTCCATCTTAAAGCTTTTGGAGACCTTTAAAGCAAAAAGGTATTGCCTTTTAGGCAGCATGTATGATTCTGTCCCGCACACGAAACCTTTACTTATCAATGGAAGAGCAACGGGAAAGGAGGCGGAGCAAGATCTAAAGAGAGCGGGAATCCAGCCCAGTAATTACCAGGGTCCCACCACCATTACTTCTTTGATTGCCCAAAAAGGGCCCGAGCTGGGCATGGAAGCGATCTCGTTTATCGTTTCTTTACCTCAATATATTAACGTGGATGAGGATTACCTGGGAAAGGTGCGGTTAATGGAAATTTTGAATTTGCTCTATGACATCCCGATTGATAAAAAGGATTTTGAGAAGGCGGCCAGGCAACGGAATTTAATAAACCAGAAAGTGGAGACCACCCCCGAACTGAAAAAAATCCTTCCCTATCTTGAAAATATCTATAGGCTCCGCATTGCGCAAAAAGAAGGGGAGAGGATGCCGGGACTCTCGCCCGAGATGGAACAAATTTTTTGGGAGACCGATGGAAAAGATTTCGGGAAAGCCTAAAGAAAAATAAAACCTCGCATCTGTTTTAGAAATGGGTATTATGTCCACGGAATCTAAAAGGGTTGGGGTAAAGGAGAAAAATCCATGAAATTGGTAACTTTCGGTTTAAAGGGCGGCAAAGCAAGGCAACCCATGGTGGGAGTTCTTCTCGATAAGGATATTATATTAAATTTACAACCGGCGGCGGCGCTCTATCTGAAAAAGTTAGAAAAAGAGAAAGATCCCTACCTGCTGGCCGGCCAGCTCATTCCTGCCGACCTGGTCGGCTTTTTAAAACAGGGAAAGGCGGCCATGAATTTGGCTCGCCGCACTATAAAGGCCATAGCAAAATGGCCAAAGGCGGAAAAGAAAAGTCTGAAAGGACTTCGCCGAGAACCCCTATTCTTTCCTTTATCAAGAGTCGTCCTGAAGGCCCCTGTACCCCGGCCGGGAAAGATCATTGCCATGGGCCTGAATTTTCGTGATCATGCGGCTGAAAATAAAGTCCCCATCCCGGAAATGCCCGTAGGCTTTCTCAAAGCCTCTTCAGCAGTGATCGGCCCTTATGACCCGGTCCCTTATCCTCAATCTACCCGCCAACTGGACTATGAAATCGAGCTATCCATCGTGATCGGGAAAAAAGGGAAAGATATTCCCAAAGAAAAGGCCTTCGACTATGTTGCTGGTTATACCATCATGAATGACCTCAGCGCCAGGGACATTCAAGCGCAGGAAATGGAAAAGAGGCTCATCCTCCTGGCCAAAAGCCTGGATGCCTTCGGCCCCATGGGGCCTTATCTGGTCACTCCGGATGAAATTGCCGATCCACATAATTTAGGAATGGAGCTATGGGTGAATAAAGAGTCGGAGCCGAGGCAAAAGTCGTCCACGAACCAGTTGATCTTCAGGATTCCCGACCTGATTGCCTACTGGTCTAAAATGACCCTGGAGCCAGGAGACGTAATCACCTCTGGAACTCCGGGGGGTGTGGCTCTATTCCGGCAACCAGATCCGGAAGGTTGGTTTCTAAAACCAGGAGATGTGGTCGAAGCCAAAATCGAGAGCCTGGGGTTCATCAGGAATACCATTGTTTAAAGTCGTTGGGGAATGACGGTCTATGAATATTTCCTACCTAAAACCCTGGCCAGCAACGAACCCCATGGAGTTTTTCGAAATTTTGATGGATTCTCGACAACGCCAATAAAACAGAAAAAGTCTTAAGAGGAACCCATGAAGGAACAGATGCAAATTGTTTGCCCCCATTGTAGCACTGGCAACCGGGTGGAAAGCACTCGATTGGGAGACCGGCCCTCCCCCGGTAGGCAATCTCATCTTGGTCGTTGAAATCAAAGGCGATGAAGAATTACACGAGCCATCAGAAGAGAACCGCAAGAAAAACGAATACGCTATAGCTCATTTTCAACGGGTCAATCGTCATCTGGAAGAAGAAGAAAACCCAATTCGTTACAAATTTAACTTTTTAACAAAACGAAGCTTCAATAAATTTTTCCAAAGTTTGCGCGATGGAAATATTGAAAAGTTTAGATCGGAACTGGACGTTAAACTCACGGAAGGAACGTGGCGATATTTTGTTTGACAGGATTTAACCTATAGGTTAATATGATTTTAGTTGAAATATGCCGCGGCGTCTATAAAATTTTCGCGCTTGGTGACTCTCCAAATCGATGCCAATTATTGGATTTTCTTGATGATTTAGAATCGAACCTGCAAAAAGACGGTGATCGCGTATTAGCTTTGCTAAAAAGAGTTGCGCGGGAAGGTCCCCCAAAAAACCCAGACATTTGCCATCAAATAGGGAATAAAATTTATCAATTTAGCCAGGGAAGACTGAGGGTCATATGGTTTTATGACGAAGGCAAGATGATCATTTGTACCCAAGGTTTTATCAAGAAGACCCCCAGAACTCCCCAGGGAGAGATTAGCAATGCCAAGCTGGCTATGAAAAGTTATTTCGAAGCAAAAAAATCGGGGTTAATTGAAATAATTGCGGTGGAAGAAGGTGAGTAAGATGAAAAGAAAATCATTTAATAAATTATATGCTGAAGCCCAAAAGAGAGAGAGTTATTGGGTCGCCGAGGCGATCCTTGACTTCACAGACAACATATATCGGTTGATGGAACAAAAAAAGATCAGCAAAGCGGATCTTGCCAAAGTGCTCCATGTTAGCCCGGCATATGTAACTAAGATTCTCAGGGGAAATGTTAACTTTACCCTGGAAACCATGGTCCGCCTGGCGAGAGCTGTTGGTGGGATGCTCCATACCCATGTAGCTCCAGAAGATACCCAAGTTGGGTGGACTTATGATTTTAAGTTTGATCAAGAAAGACAAGTTTACGCCCCGGCTCTGCAAGTCTCTTCCCAGTTATATGAAAAATATTGGCAAGATCCTGTAGTTTCAAGGACAACTATCGGAGCATTTTCAAAGTTGATGCTGATAAAAAGCAAGGAACCTATTCTTGAGGAGAAGGAAATTGCCAAAACCCATGCTGCAGCTTGAAAAATATTTTTTTATAAAAGTTTTTTTCGAGGCCAATCCGAAGTTTAAATCTTCTGCTAAGGGGTCCAGAGCGGACCTCAATGTGACCAATAGTGTTTCGCTAATTTCTAAAGAAGAGAGAATTTGGCGGGTGACGCTTGTTCTTAAGGCATTGTCAGATGAAGAATTCGTTCCTTACAAGATCGATATTGGCATCGTCGGTTTTTTCAGGATCGATAAAAAAATTCCCGAAAATGAAATGGAGGAACTGGTAGCAGTTGGAGGCTCTTCCATCCTATATTCTGCCACCAGGGATTTTGTTTTAACCCTAACCTCACGAGGTCCATGGCCTGCCGTTTTCCTTCCCACAACAAGTTTTACGAAGGGCACCACTAATAAAAACGTTGATGATAAGCAAGAGATACCAAATAAAGCAGGAAAAAAGGGTAATATGGAAGATTAGATATAATTGGGTTTTCCGTTAATTGAAAGAAATCGGAGCGCCCATCTAAGAAGACACCTATGATACCTTATCAAAAAGAAAAAAATCGAAAATGCCATATGCTTTTTTGCTGAAGGGCATAAAAAAGCCACAAGACAGCCTTTATATCAAACATATCTTTATAAATATTTGGCCTTTTTGGAGTTTGACAGCATTAAAGAAACAGGGAGGCCTGCTTTGGGCCTGAAGTTCAGGGCGATGGAAAGAGGACCAGTGCCGATAGAAATTTATGAGAAAAGGGGATCTTACGAGACTGAATGTTTTAAATTCAAACATGTTGGGGAAGACAAATACGTAATTATCGCAAAAGGGAAAGCGAACTTGGATTTCTTTTCCCCTTACGAAATTAATGAAATGAAAAGGTTAATTGAAATATTTGCCAATAAATTTGTAAAATCAAATGAAATGAGCGAATCAAGCCATCAAGAAATTAAAGCATGGAAAAGAACATGGGGGAAAAAACCTAATTCCATTATTGAATATGAATTGACTTTTGATGGGGATTTAAAAAATAAAGACCCTAAGGAATTATCTGTCGCGGAAGAAAGTTATCTCATTTATAAATCCATTGAAGAAGCTTCCCGTTGAAACCTGGCACAATATTCAAATGGAAAGATTTTCCATATCCGCAATTTGGGGGAGAGATAAAAACAAGATGGTTTATCTGTTTAGGTGATTCCGGCCCCCTAACAAGCCCAATTATTGCCCACATCTGCACTACAACAACATCAATAAGTGATTTTGAAAAAGGCGGGAAAAAATTCCCCCACCGGTTTTTTCGTTTTGATAAAACCAAGTATCCATTTGAGCAAAATTGTTTTCTGGTTCTGGATTATGATGAACCCCCCTATTCCGAAGACTTGAAATCTTTAGAGGCAAACCAAAACATAGAAATAAAGGGCGACTTAAGCCCTCAAGATTTAAGAGCTATCTACAATGGAATTTTGTCTTCCAGTTTTTATTCGCGGAAAATATTGTCAGATATTCATGCAAGTTTAAATCGGATAGGGATAACTGGATTAAGAAAGCCATAAGCAGATTCCCCTAAGCACCCTTTATATGGAGAAAGTAATGAACCGAGAAATTAAAGCAGAGTCGGAAAAAGAAAATTATGGACAACTAAAAGAATTCGCCATCCGAGAGGGGGTTTCGCTTTTTGGGGTGGCCGATATAGCAGGCTTGCCGGAGCGGCATTGCTCTTTATCTAAAAAGACCATGGAAGGTTTGGACAAGGCCATTTCGGTGGCTTTTCGTTTATCCGATCGAGTTTTGGAGGATATTGCGGATGGCCCCACGAAACTTTATTTCTTCCATTACCAGCGGGCCAATATGTTCCTGGATGAGCTCGGTTTGAAGATGACGAATTTTATTCAGTCCCGGGGATGGGAAGCTCTCCCGATCCCTGCCTCCCAGATTGTGGATTGGGAGAATCAACGCGCCCACGTGTCCCATAAGCATGTAGCCGTTCAGGCCGGGCTGGGATGGATCGGCCGCAACAATCTTTTGGTCACCCACCAATTCGGTTCAAGGCAACGGCTGATCACCGTGCTTACGAATATGCCCCTGGAAACGGATGAACCAATATCTTGGGGATGTGGGGAATGCCGGGCCTGTTTATCCTCCTGCCCTTCTCAATCCCTCAAGGAAAAACCGGAGGACTTTGACCACATCGGGTGTTATCATCAAATCAAAGCGCTGGTAAAAGCAGCCGGCATCAGCCAGAACATTTGCGGGCTTTGCGTAAAAGCGTGCCGACCAAAAAGAAATTTCACCACAGAGAACGCAGAGAACACGGAGATTAATTTCATAGTTAAAAAAACAAAATAAGCTCAATCTTTTCTCTGTACTACTAACGTGCAATTTATCAATATTTTATTAAGCAATCCCCCCCACCCTATCCCTCCCCCTCGAGGGGGGAGGGTTGGGAGGGGGTGATTTCTTTTGGTTGCGGCTTTGCCGCGCTGTGCCCTCTGTGGTAAATCGTTTTTTTTAGGTTTAAATTACTTTTTCTTTTTTTAGGCTCTCCACCTCTGATTTCGAATACCCTAAAATTTCGGTGAGAATCTCTTCCGTGTGTTGCCCCAGGGTCGGAGGGGGCAACTCCACCGTTCCGGGCGTCTGGGAAAGCTTGACAGGAATGCCGGTGACCTTGATCTTGCCGCAGGTGGGATGATCGATCTCCTTGATCATCTCCAACGCATAGGCCTGCTCAGAGGTAAGGGCTTGGGCCACCGACCAGATCGGACCATTCGGAACGCCAACGTCATCCAGGGCCTTCTGTAGATCTTTCAGCTTGAACGTTTTGGTCTTTTCCTCCATCAGGGCGACGAGGTCTTGTCGGTTCTGGACCCTGAGACCGTTGTTCAGGAAGCGGGGGTCCTTGACCAATTCCGGCAGTCCGATGGCCTCGCAGGTGCTGGCGAAGAGCCCGTCGTTGGCCGCGGCAATGTTGATGAATCCGTCGGCGCAGGCCAAACTCTCGTAGGGGGCGATGAGAGGATGGCGGTTTCCTTCCGGCTTCGGAGCAGCCCCCGTGGCAAAATACCGTCCGGCCTGGAAAGTCAGCTGCGCCAGCATGGTTTCGAAGAGTGAGGTCTGCACCATTTGCCCTTCGCCGGTTTTCTCCCGGTGATAAAGGGCGTTTAGAATCCCGTAAGCTGCCATCATACCGGAGTTGATATCAGCGATTGCCACCCCTACTTTAATGGGTCCACCATCCACCTCACCCGTAAAGGACATGAAACCGCTCATTCCCTGGGCGATCAGGTCGAACCCCGGCTTGGGGGAGTCCGGCCCTTTATTGCCAAAGCCGGTGATGGAGCAGAAGATCACTCTGGGGTCGATGGATTTCAGGGTTTCGTAGGAGAAACCCATCTTGGTCATCACTCCCGGGCGGAAATTTTCCACCACTACGTCGGACACTTTAATCAGATCGGTGAGGACCTTTTTCGCCTCTGCGGAGCGCAGGTTCAGGGTAATACTCTTTTTGTTGCGGTTGCAGGAGAGGTAATAAGCGCTCTCTTTACCGATGTACGGCGGCGCCCATGCTCGAGAATCATCTCCTCCATCCGGTGATTCAACCTTCAGCACTTCTGCTCCCATGTCGCCTAACATCATCGTGCAATAGGGCCCGGCCAGGGCCCGGGTCAAGTCTAACACCCGAATTCCGGCAAGCGCTCCTTTCATCAACTTTCTCCTTTCTATAAAGCTTTACCGCTTCCTGGTTTGGAAAATCACCGAATCGGGTTAAGGGTTTTCCCCCTCAGACAGCTTCTCGCTCTCTTCGGGCGACATTCCCAGCATGCCCGAGAGAACTTCTACCGTATGTTCACCGACATCCGGACAGGCTTTTTCGATTTTACAGGGAGTGCGGGAAAATTTCATAGGGGTTCCTATTACTTTGAGCTTGCCAACCCGGCGATGTTCCACCTCAACGATCATCTCTCGCGCGCGGATATGTGGGTCGTTGACCACCTGGGCGATATCGTTGACCGGCCCGCACATAATTTCTTGAGGTTCCAGTAAAGCCAACCATTCCGCGGTGGTCTTGGTTTTCATGAGTTCATTCATGAGAGGCTCAAAGGCGGCATAATTGGCAATCCGATCCGCTGGGGATTGGAATCGACTATCGGATAGCCAATCTTCTCTTCCGGCAACCTTGCAGAATTTCCGCCAATCCTCTTCCGGGACAGTGATAAGCACAATGTACCCATCTTGGGTGGGAAAGATCTGGAAGGGGGTTACCAAAGGATGCCTAGACCCCAAAGGCCTTGGAATCTCGCCGGTAGTAAAATAGCGGGCGCAGGCATTCTCACATAAAGCTACCTGGCTGTCCAGCATGGCCACGTCAATCCACTGCCCCTCTCCGTTTTTCTCCTTCTCATGGAGGGCCGACAAAATGGCGATGGCGGCAAACATACCGGCACCCATATCCCCAATGGAATAACCAACCCGCACGGGGGGCTTCCCCGGCGCTCCGGTAATACTCACCGTTCCACCCATCCCTTGAGCGATCATGTCATAAGCCGGTTTTTGGGCATAAGGCCCTTTTTGGCCAAAGCCTGACAACGAGGCATAAATAATCTTTGGATTTTGCTGGCGAATCGCTTCGTAACTGAACCCCAACCGGCCCATAACCCCCGGCCTAAAATTTTCCACCACGATGTCCACTTTCTTGACCAGTTCGAAGACGATTTTTTTTGCCCGTTCATTGCGCAGGTTCAGGGTAATGCTTTTCTGACCGCGATTGATGCTTAAAAAATAAGAGCTGATTCCCTCAATAAAGGGTCCATTACGACGAGCCGTATCTCCGTTGCCTGGTTCTTCGATCTTGATCACCTCTGCTCCCAGGTCGCAGAGGAGCATGGTGCAGAAAGGTCCGGCGAGGGCTCGGGCGAAACTCAGTACTTTTACTCCTTCCAGGGGTCCAGGCATTTTGAATCTCCATTTCCATTACTTGGTCTTCACTTCGAACTCGGGTTGGGGTTTGACCGGGGTGCGTCGAAGTTTTTGCATCGTGATCCCCGTGGCAATCAGGGCATACCCCACAAAATCCGTAGAAAGACCGGGTTTAAAGAGTAAAAGCCCCCCGGCGATAAAAAAGAGGCGCTCCAGTATATTCGTGGGTTTTAGAAAATATCCGAAAAGCCCGGCGGATAGGAATAAAACGCCTATCATAGCCGTCAGGGTGGTGTAGATGATGTTTATTGGTTCCCCCTGCATCAGCAGAGCCGGGTAAAATACGAAGGTAAATGGAATAAGATAAGCCCCCATGCAAAGGCTCATAGCGATAAAGGCCATGCGCAGCCAGTTTCCGCCGGATATCGTTACCGCCGTATATACGGCAACGCACACGGGTGGACTGATGTTTCCCAGGACGGAATAATAAAAAATAAACATATGGGCTGAAATTCCTTTAATCTCCAGCCCCATCAATGTCGACCCCAACACCGCCGCGCCGATGATGTATGCGGCAGTCGTGGGCATTCCCATGCCCAAGATCATGATCATCACCATGGTGGCGACAAGAGCCAAAAGGACATTGACTCCAGCCAAGGTCATAATGGCTTCGGACATTTTAACGGCGAGGCCTGTTAAAGAAACTAATGATACGGCCATTTGTACGCAAACCGCCATGACCATCAGCGTGGCCAGGGCGGTAATAGTCCCGGTGGAGAGCGCCCCACCAATCGTTTGGATTCGTTTCCAGAGTTGTCCAGGGGATAGGAGTCCAACGATCAAAAAGGTGGCTATGGCAGCAAGCAGCGCCATTACGGCGGCCAGTTGCGGAGGAAGTAATAGGACCAGAATATAGATAAGGATGCCAATCGGAATGAGCAGGTTGATCATGTGTCCGAGGGCAAAAACTTCCCGGGCTTTGGGCATGAGTTCCGGCGGCACTTTCCCCAGGCCATATTTTTTAGCGGCGAAAAAAACTCCTGCCCCTACCCCAAAGAAGTAAATGAGGGCGGGAATGATAGCCGCCACACATACGTAAAGATAGGGAATGCCCAACATCTCCGCCATGACAAAGGCTCCTACCCCCATGATCGGGGGCATAATCTGTCCTCCGGAAGAGGCGGAGGCTTCGATGGCTCCGGCCAACTCCGGTCGATAGCCTAACTTTTTCATCGTGGGGATGGTAAAAGTGCCGGTGGTGGCCACATTGGCTACGGCTGAACCCGAGAGGGTCCCAAAACAGGCGCTGGAGATTACGGCGATTTGCCCGGCACCGCCGCTGATTCGCCCGCCAAAAAATCGAGCCAGGTTCATAAAGGTATCTCCCACCCCGGTGGCGAATAATATGGGTCCAAGGAGCAGAAATACCGCAATGACCCGACTGGTCAGATCGGTGAGCATTCCCCAATAGCCTTCCGTCATCATGTAATAATGGTAAAGAACCTCAAGGAGGGGGAATCCTGGATGCCCGAATGACCCGGGGATGATGCTACCGAAAAGGGCATAAGCCAGAAAGGCAAGGACGAGAGTGGGTATGATGTTTCCCGTGGTTCGCCGGGTGCCCTCGAGCAGCATAATGCCCAAAATGGCGCTGAACACCAGTTCATAAGGTTGATACATCCACCGCTGCCTGGTTATTTCCTCCCAGTTCAAAAGGACATATCCGCAAACGACGATGCTGGCAATCACCATAAAAACATCGAGGACTGCCGGAGAATCCTTCCGGCCGAAGAGAAATTTATTAAGGAAGCTTGGTGGTTCAGCCCTCCATTTTGTCTTGCTCATAGGGGTATAAAGGAAAACCAACGCTAAGGCGAAGTTTAGAAAGATGGAGCCCTGGATGACTGGATGCCAGGCTCCTACCAGAGAGGTATAAATAACCAGGACAACCCATGCACCGACCAACAGTATACCGATATGTTTCCAAAACCCACGCAGCTCTCTCATCCAGGTCTCTCCTTCTTTCCCTCAAAGGGAAGCCTTTTGCTCCCCTTTGAGGGAGGGGTTAAAACCTCAAGAAAAAACGATTGTCTCCTTAGCTTTTTATTTCTTTTTGGGCTTTTCTGCTACATCCAAAGGAGCTACGGCCATGGTCCCCTTATCCCCTATGGCCTTGATGGTGTAAACACCCGGTTTGGCCATCCGGGGAATATTACTGGTGGTCTTGAAGGCACCCATCTCATTAGCTTTCTTGACCATGGGCTTTCCTCCCAAGTCCGTAGGGACCTCTTCTACCACAATTATGACCTCGATCGTCTCTCCAGGGATGAAGCCGGAGCCAAGAATGGTTATCTTATCTTGGGGCAGACCACTGTTGGGGGTGACGATCAAGCTCGCGGCAGGTCCAGCTCCTGCCTTTTCTTGGGTAGTTGCACAGGCCAGAGCCATTAGGGACAAAAAAACGCAGGCGAAGATCATGATTAAAAATCTCTGGTTGATCTGGCGCATTTTTAAACCTCCTTCTGTTAAGTGGATGGGTTATTTCATTTCGGGAGGTAACAAACTTTCAGGAATTTTCATTCCAAGTTCCCGGTAAAACTTGACGGCTCCTGGATGGAGCGGAACATCCAAATATTCCATAGACAACTTGGGGAAATTTACCAGCCCCCCTTCCTTAAAAGAGGCATCTACCTTAGCCATTTCCGCCCTCTTGGCGTAGACCGCTTTCAGGATCTTATAAATTACATCTGCAGGCATATCCTTATCACACATTTCCCCTTCGACGAAAGCCAGAGTTTGGTAATCCTTATCTTGACCTTTATACTGACCCCCGAAGCTTATGATGGATTTCCCATGGGCAGGGAATTTCGCGTTGTACTTCTTCAGGTGTTCGTCAGTAACAGGGAGACAGTTAAGAGGTCTAGACAAAGCCAGCTCGGTGATCCCTCCATCCCGCCAACCAGGTCTCCCCCAGGCATCGACGGTTTTCGCTTTCATGGCTTCGAGGTTTGACGATGTCCCTCCCCACTTGTAAACGGGTTTGATATCGTTGGCTTCTAAGAGCATTCTGGCCAGCCTTTCCGAAGTGGTCAACGGGTTCGATGCCATTTTTATGCCGTTCAAGCCTTCCAGAGTGGTCACTCCTGTTTCCTTGCCAGCGACAAAGGTAAAGGTGGAAATAGCTGTCGCGGCCAGCATGCGGATGTTGGTATTTTTTTGGTCCTTGAAATCGTATAGCCCATTATAGACGGTATAGGCGGAAACAGGGTTTACCTGGGCCAATTTCAACAGACCAATACGCATCCGGCTCAGGTTTTCCACCCATCCTCCGGTCTCCACCACGGTAACCGAGATTTCGCCCGGGTAGGCCTGATTGACCGCCTTGGCAAATAGAACCGCATGGGCATATCCCGATGATCGGACGCTGGTCGCCCCCCACTTCACCCTGAATGCCTTTGCTTCTGCCATCGGGAGAATCGTTAGACTGCCAATGGCAACGAATACCAATAAAAATAACATTGTTTTCTTCATTTCCTTCACCTCCTTGAAAGATTGACTTCATGATCCGATGGCCAGTGAGATTTTTTCTTGAGGCACCTCCTTTCTCCGTTGATCCCCTATAAAGGGATGTTTCCGTGCCGCCGGGGCGGCTTCTGCTCCCTTTTCCCCCTCAGGGAACGGAAGGCCCGGATGACCCTTAGTCGAGTCTCCCCGGGCTCAATTACGTCATCGATGCACATGGTCTGGGCCAGCCGGTAGGGGTTGGCGAAAAGGTCCCGATACTCCCGAATCTTTTCCTGGAGGAGAGCGGCCGGATCCGCCGCTGCTTTCAGTTCCCGGGAGTAGAGAAGCTTGGTTGCCTGCTCGGCCCCCATGATGGCAAACTCGGCGGTGGGCCAGGCATAGGCAATGTCCGTTCCGTGGGCATTATGACCGCCCATAGCCCAGTGCCCTCCCCCGTAAGCCTTGCGGAGGGTGATGGCCACCTTGGGAACGGTCGATTCGCAGAAGGCGTAGAGAAGTTTTGCTCCGTGGCGGATGATTCCGGTGTGCTCCTGCTGAATCCCTGGAAGATATCCGGGGGTATCTACCAGGAAGAGCAGGGGGATGTTGAAGGCATCGCAAAAACGAATGAACCGGGCGCTCTTGTCCGAGGAGTCGACGGTGAGGGAGCCGCCCAGGAACATGGGTTGATTGGCAACGATCCCGATGCTCTGTCCCCCCATCCGGGCGAAACCGATGGCTATATTCTTGGCGAAGTCGGCCTTGGCCTCCATGAAGTCGCCGTCATCCACGATCTTCCTGATGACCTTCCGGATGTCGTAGGCGCGCTGGGGATTTGAAGGGACCAGGTCCTCCAGTTCGGGAACCAGACGGTCCTCGGGGTCCCCGTTGGGGCGGTCGGGGGGCAGCTCCCGGCAGTTGGGGGGGAAAAAGCTCAACAGCCTTCGAATCTGCTGAAAACACTCCTGCTCGTTGGCCACCAAAAAATCGGCCGCACCGTTCACCTGGGTACAAACCTTCGCTCCCCCCAGTTTATCAAAGGTGATCTCCTCCCCGGTTATTTCCCGGATGATGGCCGGACCGGTGATAAACATCTCTCCCAGGCCTTCGACGACGAAGACGAAATCCGTCAGGGCCGCACCGTACACCGCGTAGCCGGCGCAGCGGCCCAGGATGGCGGTGATCTGCGGAATAACCCCGGAAGCCAGGGTATTGCTGTAAAAAACCGACAGCGCATAAGAGGTCTTGTCCGCCCCTTCCTGGATTCTCCCTCCGGATGAATCGTTGAGCTGGATCAAGGGGGATCCGTTTTTCACCGCCTGATCGATGGTCAGAGCCATTTTGCGAATATGAGAGCTGGAGCCCGATCCTCCCATGACCAGGCTGTCATTGGCGGTTACATAGACCCTTTGCCTGTCGATGTCCCCCCACCCCACGATCACCCCGTCTCCCGGATAGCGCCTTCGGTCTAAGCCGAAATCCCGGCCTGTGGGTTCGGCGAAAGGGTATTGTTCGCAAAAAGTGCCCGGGTCGAGAAGGGCCTCGATCCGCTCCCGGGCGGTTAATAACCCTTTCTGATGGACCTCGGCAATTTTTTGCTCTCCGGCCGCCACCTTGGCCTGAGCCCGGCGCTCCCGCAATTTTTTAATCGCTTCTTGCATCCCGGCATCTTTAGCCAATTTCCTACCTCCTGATTTCTGTTTATCGCCTCGATGACTTGGGGCATCCGCATTAATCGCGGATGCCGAGTTATCTTCCTAAACCTTCCCGGCTCAAAACCCGGGCGATTAAATCGCCAAGATCGTCCAACAGAGACTTCTTAATATCTTGAGCAAGTCCAATTCCTTTCCCTGGGTCGCCATATTTAGGTAGGCCGACTGCAGATCGATCTTTTTCCCCAGGGCTCATTGCCTTTCCTCCGGTCAAGCTTCGAGGATGCAGCCAAACTCCAGGATCAACCCCTGCCCATGACCGGCTTAAAAAATCACCCTTAGGACTTCATAGACCTTGTCTTTAAGGAGTTGGACGTCAGAGATTTTTCCCAAGCGGTATTTTTCCTGCATCGGTTATCCAAAGTATGATATCTGATATATGGTATTTTTTATAAAAAACTGGAGGGCTTGTCAAGGAAAAAAGGTTTGATTGCTCAAACGGGAAAAGGATCAACAGCAGGAGGAAGAAATCAATACTAAACGGGACACTGTTTGCAGGGTCAAGCCCAGACTTTCACATTTTTTCGGCGGGGAGAGGCTAAAAAAAATGGGAGGCCGAGGGAAACAACCAGAAGATGCCTGCTACCAAAACGAATTAAACTGGCAGGTTCCGAATAAAGGCTGCGGTCTCCTCGGGAAGGGCGGTGTTGATGAAAATACCCGTTCCCAGTTCAAATCCCGCAGGGGTTACCAGGCGGGGCAATATTTGCAGGTGCCAATGGAAGTAGTCCTCGTGCTCATCCTTGATGGGGGCGGTATGGATGATGTAGTTGTAAGCGGGATTGTTCAGTCCCTGGTACAATTGGAAGAGAGTCGTTTTTAGAACTTTGGCAAATTCTTTGGCCTCACTCATGGAGATTGAGCCGAAAGAGGCTTGATGGGCCTTAGGTAGGATCCAGGTCTCAAAGGGCGCGCGAGAAGCAAAGGGATGGAAAGTAACGAAGCGGTCCGTTTCCATGACTAAGCGTCTGCGGGCTCGTAATCCCTCGCGAATTATGTCACAGTAAACACAGGTCCCGTCATCATCTAAATGGCTGGCTGCTTTTTCAAAACGATGGCGGATATTGAGGGGAACGATGGGGGTGGCCACGAGCTGGGAATGGGGGTGGTCGAGAGATGTCCCAGCAGGCAGGCCGTGATTTTTAAAGATGATTACCAGTTTGAACCGGGGATCTTCTCGCAGGGTCAAGTAGCGTTCCCGGTAAGCCAGTAGAATCTCCTCCACCTGTTTATCTTCCATAAGAGCAATACACTGGTTATGTTGGGGGGTCTCGATGATGACCTCATGTTTGCCCACGCCATCCATTTTACGGAAAAGGCCTTCCTCTTGTCTTCGGGTCAGGCTGCCGTCCGGGACCAGGGCTGAAAATTTATTGGTCACTACCCGCACCCACCATCCGGGACTGTTGGCCAGGCCTCCCTGGCGATAGGCCAGGATTTCAGGGGGAGTCATCTTTTCATTGCCGGGACAGAAGGGGCAATCCGCTTGGTAATGGGGCATGGGCTCGGCAGGAACAGATTTTTTAAAGTCATGCGGCCTTTTGGCCCGCTCGGTGGCCATAATCACCCACTGCTTCGTGGCCGGATCTTGTCGCAACTCAGGCATCGTCGATCTTCCGATTTCCTTATTGGACACAGATGACCACAGATTTTCAGGATATTAAATGCAAAAAATACATAAAATGGTTATCGGCGTTTATCCGTGGAAATCTGTGTCCAAATTAATTTAAACCGCAAAGGAAAATCTCTTTTATTCTCCGGTTTGGATGGCAACTTCTACTCTCCGGTTCAGGGCACGCTCGGCCTCGGCCTTCGCCTGAATCTCTTTGGCTTTTTGAGCTTCCTCCAGGTTCTTCTTTAAGACAGCTATGGTGCCTTGATAGTCCGCCAGGTCTTTCCGGGTATCCTGTAGATCCTTCAACAGGGCGTCTTTTTTCGCTTTATTTTCTGCAATTATGGCTTTTATCTTAGCCATGGAGGCTAAGTAGATGATTTCATCATCTTTGGCCTTCTGGGTTTTACTGGTGCTCATGCGGGAAAAGAATGACCGGGCATCTTCGTATTCTTTCTCGGCGCGGGCAAGCCAGGATTTGGCCGCGGATAGATCATCATACGCCTTTTGCTCGGCACCGGCTTTCCGCGCTTGGTCGATGGCGAATTTGGCCTCTTCGATGACCATGGTGGGTGTTTCTCCGGCCAAAACCATCATGGGGAGAAAAACGATGAGGCCCAGGAAAAAGAAAAATGATATTTTCCTGACCAGATGAATTTCTTTATCCATGGATCCTCCTCCTTATTGAGCCTTTTTCATTCGTTCGATTTCGTCCTTTGCTTTCTGCAGCTCCTCTTGGGTTGCGGCCAGCTTCTCCTCTTCAAGTTTTATCTCGGCAATTGCCTTGGCCAACTCGGCATAGACCCGAGCCAAACGGGAAGCCTGGGCAAATTTAACGGGATCCTTAAAGGCCTTGGCATTGTCAGCAGTGATCAGCAGATCCTGGGCCTTTTTGAGGGGCTCCAGGGAGTATTTTTCAGCCTGGGCCTTCTGAGCCGCCTCGATGGCCGCTTTGGCATCAACAAATTCTTGCTGCAAGGCCGGGGTGATGTCTTGAGCTCCTGCCCAGCCCGCGCCAAAAGAAATGAACAGCATGAGGAAAAAAGCCACCTTCAAAAAAATGAACTTTTTTGCCATGATGCCCTCCTCTAAAGGATATCAACCACGCCTGATCATCGAATAAAACAATTTGAAGCTGATTATAGCGGGGAGAAAAAAAAGAATCAAAGGAAAAATGATGAATCAACCGGCCCAATAATCAGCAAGTAAATTCAAGACCCTGGGAGGATAAATTCAGCACGAAGGGGCACAAAGGAAAATTGGGCAGGCTCAGGGAAAAGCCCTTCTGGAGATGCAAGAATCTTCAGAAGGGCTTAGCAGTTGAATGGGTGGTTTATTCTTTGGGAATCCGCATCCCATAGAAGGACCGCGCCACAAAAATTAACGCGATGAAGAAGAAAACAACTCCGAGATAGTGGGAAACTCCTTTCATCATGGGGGCAATAGCGATTTCCATGGCCAGAAGACCGAAAAGGGTGGTGAACTTAATGATGGGGTTCAAGGCCACGGAGGAGGTATCTTTGAAGGGGTCGCCCACCGTATCTCCAATGACCGTTGCCGCGTGGAGAGGGGTCCCTTTTTCTTTCAAATCTACTTCTACCACCTTTTTGGCGTTATCCCAACAGCCTCCGGCATTGGCCATAAAGATGGCCTGGAACAAACCGAACACCGCAATGGCAATCAAATAGCTGATAAAAAAAGATGCGGGAGCATTGGAAGTCCCAGGGGCGGAAAAGAAAGCAAACCCCAAGGCAAAGCAGAAAATGACAATGAAAATATTGAACATGCCTTTCTGGGCATACTGGGTACAAATTTTAACGACTTCTTTGGAAGTCTCCGTCGAGGCACTGAGGCTGGCGCTATCGTCCAGTCTAATGTTCTTTTTGATGTATTGCACGGCCCGGTAGGCACCCGTGGTGACGGCCTGAGTCGAAGCACCCGTAAACCAGTAAATCACTGCCCCGCCGCATAAAAATCCGAGAAGAGTGTAAGGATTCAATAAATTTAAAATGGTCTCGGGTTGAATCCCCAAGGTCTTCCTCAATAACAAAATCAACGAAAAGATCATGGTGGTGGCGCCCACGACGGCTGTACCGATCAAAACGGGTTTGGCGGTAGCCTTAAAGGTGTTGCCGCAGCTGTCATTTTCTTCGAGATAATGTTTGGCTGTTTCAAAATTGGGTTTAAACCCAAAATTTTTCTGGATTTCTGCATCCACATTGGGGATGGTTTCGATCAGGGACAACTCGTAAATCGATTGGGCATTATCGGTTACCGGTCCGTAACTGTCAACGGCAATGGTTACCGGCCCCATGCCTAAAAATCCAAAGGCCACCAGGCCAAAGGCAAAGATGGAGGAGTATTCCATAAATTTATCCAGGCCGAACTGGCTGGTAAAATTGGCAATAAACATCAAGCCGAATATAGCTATCCCCAGCCAGAAAGCGCTGAAATTTCCCGCCACAAACCCCGAAAGGATTCCCAGGGAAGCACCCCCTTCCCTGGCGGCGTGAACCGTTTCCTGACAGTGCTTTGATTTGGAGCTGGTAAAGACTTTCACCAGCTCGGGAATGAGCGCCGCGGCCAGGGTTCCGCAGCTGATGATGATGGACAGGTTGAACCACAAATGATTGGGTAAATGCCTGAGCTGCCAGTAACTTACAAGGAAGGTCACGATGATGGAAAGGATGGAAGTGAACCAGACCAACATGGTTAAAGGGATTTCAAAATCAATTTTCTCTTTCTGGCCGAATAAGGAACTCGTAATTCCTTTGTTAAATAGATAAGCTCCGATGGAAGTAAGGATCATTAAAATACGCATCACAAATATCCAGGTAATCAACTCTGCCTGGTATTGAGGGAATACGCCCAAAACGATGAAACTGATGAGAGCAACGCCGGTCACTCCGTAGGTTTCGAAACCATCCGCCGTTGGCCCAACACTGTCCCCAGCATTATCCCCGGTACAATCCGCGATCACTCCTGGATTGCGGGGGTCATCTTCCTTAATATTAAAAACGATCTTCATTAAATCCGACCCGATGTCGGCAATCTTGGTGAAAATTCCGCCGCAGATCCTAAGGGCACTCGCTCCGAGAGATTCCCCGATGGCAAACCCGATAAAGCACGCCCCGGCATATTGGCGCGGCATAAAAATCAATATGGCCAGCATCATGATGAGCTCTACACACACTAAAAGAACGCCGATGCTCATTCCGGCCCGTAAAGGGATATCCAATAATTTTATTGGCTTCCCTTCAAGAGAAGCAAAAGCCATACGGCTGTTGGCCAGGGTATTCATGCGAATGCCAAACCAGGCTACGCCGTAAGATCCTAAAATGCCCACAATGGACCAAGCTAAGATGATTAAAACTCCCTCCACGGGGGTGTGTTGCAAGAAACCAAAATAATAGGCGATACAAATTCCGATAAAAATTTCCAAGACGATCAGGAGTTTTCCTTGCTGGATTAGATAGGTTTTGCAGGTTTCAAAAATTACGTTGGCCACATCTAACATTGACTTGTGGGCCGGAAACTTTTTTACTTTGACGTATTCATATGCACCAAAGGCCATTCCCAATATACAGATGAGCAGGCCAATCATGAGCAAAGTATTCTGGCTTTCTGTGAGTACGGGTATTTCCAGTTCCGCTTCACTGGCCAGAAGAGGTGTTGCCCCGAGCATGAAAATAACGGTTAAAATACCAACACCCAAAACCCATCTTCTGTTATTCCTTTTGTTGTCCATAATTATTTTTCCCTTTCGCTGGTCTAACTTTGATTAAAGCAAAAAACATGGAAAATAAAATGAATGATTATTCATTCAAGCGCTTTTTAGCATAGCGTTTCATTTTTTGTCAAGTTTTTTTTATGAATCTTTCCAGGCCTTGCCCCCCTTTCATTTTCCTGAATTCATATTTGTTGCCGCCAACACTCTTTTTTTCTCACTTGAATCCTTGAACCCTGTTTTGGCCAATTCAAAGAAAGGCATTGACTTTGATATTGAATAAACCCTATGATTGTTTTAGATTTTATCGATCTCCCCTGCGCTTAATTTTTGAGATTACCAATTCTGATGGCTTCGTAAAAAGTCCATCTGCGGCGTTGCGCTTCACCTTCGTCGTTGCGGCGTACCTTGTAAGTACGCCTCTCTCCTCAGCTTTTGCGCGCCTTGCATATGGAGCTTTTTACTTTGCCATCCCAATTTTGACTTTTTACGAGACCATCAATTCTCTGGAAGAAGGAATGCGATGAATTTCAAAAGCATCGATCAACTGAACATCCAGGGGAAAAGAGTCTTCATCCGGGTGGATTTCAATGTACCCATGGACGAAAGCGGGACCATAACCGATGACACGCGCATCCAAGCGTCCCTGCCGACCATCCAATATGCCCTCAAACAAGGAGCAAAAATCATTCTGGCCTCCCATCTCGGAAGGCCGAAGGGAAAGCCGGAATCCCGATATGGCTTGGGGCCGGTAGCCCGGAAGCTGGGCGAACTTTTAAAAAAAGAAGTAAAAATGGCTCCAGACTGCATCGGCCCGGAAGTGGAAAAAATGACCGCAGCCATGGTTCCGGGAGATGTTATTTTGTTGGAAAATTTGCGCTTCCATAAGGAAGAAGAAAAAAACGATCCGCCGTTTGCCCAAAATTTAGCCCGTTTAGCTGAAGTCTACATCAATGACGCTTTTGCTGTCTCCCACCGCGCCCATGCTTCCGTGGAGGCGATAACCAGGCTTTTTCCAGAACCGGCCGCCGGCTTTTTGATGAAGGAGGAATTGCTTTATTTAAACCAAGTCATGGAGGATCCGGCGCGCCCACTGGTGGCCATCATCGGGGGAGCCAAGGTTTCTGGAAAACTTGAGGTTCTTAAAAATTTAATCCTGCGGGTGGATAAGATGATTATCGGAGGCGGAATGGCCTTCACCTTCCTGAAATCCAAGGGCGTCAGCGTAGGAAAATCTCTCGTCGAAGATGAACTGATCGACACCGCACGAGAAGTTCTGACCATCGCGGAAAAACGGGGGGTAAAGGTGTACCTGCCTGTTGACTGTGTGGTCGCGGATAAGATGGAACCATCTGCCCAGATCCAGATAGTTGCCGTAGAAAAAATTCCCTCAGAAAGGATGGGCCTGGACATCGGCCCAGATACCATTGCTCTTTTCAGCCAGGCATTGCAGGGTGCCAGAACCATCCTCTGGAACGGCCCCATGGGAGTATTCGAGATGGAACCCTTTAGCCGGGGAACCTTGGCCATGGTCCGGCACATCGTCAGTTCGGGGGCGGTGAGCGTCGTTGGGGGCGGGGATACAGATTTGGCGATCCACCAATCCGGAGGGTCCCAGAAAATCTCCTACATCTCCACGGCTGGCGGCGCCTTCCTGGAGCTTTTAGAAGGAAAGAAATTACCCGGAGTAGAAGCCCTGAAAAAATAATAAACACATTTCACCACAGCGCGGCAAAGCCGCAACCAAAAGCAATCACCCCCTCCCAACCCTCCCCCCTCGAGGGGAGGGATAGGGTGGGGGGGATTGCTTAACAAAATTTTGAGGTTTTGCATGTTAGTATTACAGAGATGGCCAAGAACGCAGAGATAATAACCCGGAATGTAAATGCCCCAATTCACTTTTTCTGGATTTTGATTTTTCATCTTTGATTTTCAATTTGAATTTTTTCTCGGCGTTCTCCGCGTTCTCTGCGGTGAATATTTTTAAGGAGCTGAAAATTATGTCTCGCACCCCTTTGATCGTGGGCAACTGGAAAATGAATAAAACCATTAAGGAAACAAAAGATTTTTGCCTGCGTCTTAAAAACGAATTAACCGCCCAAAAGAATGGGCCGGTGGAAGTGGCTGTGGCTCCGCCCTTTACCGCTTTGGCAGCTGCGGCTGAAGCTTTCCTGGGTTCAACCATTGCTGTCGCGGCCCAAGACGTATTTTGGGCCGAAAGCGGGGCTTTCACGGGAGAGATTTCTCCCCCCCTGCTCGCGGATGCCGGCTGCCGTTATGCCGTCATCGGCCATTCTGAACGGCGACAGTATTTTGGCGAAAATGATGAATCCGTTAATAAGAAAGCAGCCGCTCTGATGAAAGCAGGCTTGATCCCCATCCTTTGCCTGGGGGAGTCATTAAAGGAGCGGCAAGGAGGGTTGGCTTTTTCCGTGGTGGAAAGGCAGACCCGCGAGGGGTTGAAGGATTTGGGGGTGAAAAACCCTGCGGATCTGATAATCGCTTACGAGCCCGTGTGGGCCATCGGTACGGGCCAGACAGCCACGCCGCAACAGGCTCAGGAAATCCAGGCCTTCCTGCGTAAACTATTAAGAGAATTATTTTCCCCGGCAATGGCTCAAGGAGTGCGTATTCTCTACGGCGGTAGCGTAAAGCCCGATAACTCGGCCGAGCTCATGGCCATGGAGGATGTGGACGGGGCTCTGGTAGGAGGGGCCAGCCTGGATGTGCAATTTTTTGTTGAAATTGTCCAGGGAGCCAGGACGAAGAAAAAATAACCCTTTCCCCCCATAGCCTGATGACTGAAGGACCCAGTGACCCAATAGACCAGATAGACCAAAAAAAATAGCCTTTTGGCGAAAAATATGATATAAAATTTTAGAAAAATAGAGAGGAGGCCATAGGGGCATGACGCTGGCCATTTCGATCATCCATATTGTGATTTGTCTTCTTTTAATTTTGATTGTTTTACTCCAGACCAGTAAGGGTGCGGATATTGGAGCGGCTTTTGGAGGAGGATCAAGTCAAACCTTGTTTGGTTCAGCAGGTCCGGGTGGTTTTTTGACCAAGATCACTACCGGAGTAGCCATTATTTTCATGATCACTTCCATCGGGCTGGCCTACTTCTCCAGCCATAAGACCGGTGCTTCCATCATGAAAGAAAGCCGACCACAGAAAACGGTTCCTCCGCCGCCACCCACGCCGGTGGAGAAGGGGGTCCCGATCGCCCCGGCTCAGCCTGAGCCGGCGAAGCCTCTGCAACCTGCTGCCAAATGAATAAAGATCGGCGGAATAATTTAAATTCCTTTTTGGACGCGGATGTACACAGAAAGTTGCTTAGCGCTATGCGCATAGCGTCTTTTTTGTTTCTGGGGTTATCTGCATAAATCTGCGTCCTATGAAATTTGGAACGCATCAATGCCGAAGTGGTGGAATCTGGTAGACACACCATCTTGAGGGGGTGGCGAGCTTCGCTCGTGCGGGTTCGAGTCCCGCCTTCGGCACCAGAAACAAAAAAGCCGCTTGCTTAGCGGCTTTTTTGTTTATATGAGTTTTCTGGCTTTCAGCATGAGCAATTGGTAACGGTCGGCAGAGTGCACGGTGATGTCACGGATCTGGATTCCTTGGAGAACGCTGAGAGGAACATCAACACCTGCCTGGCCCAGTGCCCAAACCTTACGGTAAAAATCAGCAAGTCCACTCACGGCTTTTCCTTGCACGGTGAGAATAAGGTTACCCGGTTGCAGGCCCGCGCGTTCAGCTGGACCTCCGGGTGTGACCCGGGTGATAAAAACGCGTCCGTGGGACTCTTCCGCATTAATACCCAACCAAGGTCTGGGCGCCTGACGGGAACGGCCTGTGTTCACCAGGTCATCCAAGATCGGATGGAGGCGGTCGATAGGAATAAACACATTACAAGGAATTAAACCAAATCCCTGCATCATGAACTGCGTGAAAAGAGACCCAATTCCCAGGAGTCGACCGTCGCGCCCGATCAGCGCTGTTCCGCCAAAATTAGCATGAGGCGGGTAAGTAAATATGGCATCTTCGAGAATATATTCCCAGTAGCCTGTAAACTCCTGGCGGGAGATGACCTGGGCCCTTATTCCCGAGTCTGCACCTCCATAGCCCGCTACTAAAACTGGGTCTCCTTCTTGGACCTCGGAGGATTGACCCAGCTTCATGGGCTCCACGCTCAGAGGCTTGTCAGTTCGTAAGAGACCGAAGCCGGTGCTATGGTCGTAACCGACAAAAGTGGCGTTAATTTTCTTGCCTTCTGGCCCAAATACTTCGATGCTCTCGGCTTCGATGATGAGGTAGCCCGTGGTGAGAATGTGCCCCTTGGAATCAATAACCACGCCATTCCCTTCCCGTTCTGTACCTAGCGACTTGGCTGTGTGGGCGTCTTTTGGAATAATCGACCGTATCTTAACAATTGCTTTGAGTACATCCTCTGCGGCCTTTGCGGCAGATGCAGGAACGCTGAAGGCCATGAAAACGGCAAAAATTATCGTAAAGTAAATTCGTTTCATGGAAAACCTCCTCCCTTTATTTCTCCCGCCAGTGGATAGCTTCAGAGCCTCTGGATATATTCACAGACCACTGGGCAAGAACTTGAGGCGTGGTTATCTTCGCTCTAATGAAGATGCTCTTCAGGGCAGATGGAGACCAGGCGCTCTCATCATTCCCTCAGAGGGTTAGAGTTGCGGAATTGTGGAGCAGGAAGTATACCCCCGGGACCCTTTTACTTCCGTTGCTTGACCTGGTTTCTTAACCAGTCTGCCCAGCGATCCAAGCCCTCTCCGGTACGGCAAGAAACCCGAAAAATGGTCAGTTGGGGGTTGATCTTCAAGGCTCTTTCTTCAATCAGGTCCGGATCACAATCGCAAAAAGGCAGAAGGTCTATTTTATTGATCAGCAGGACCCTGGACTCATGGAACATCAGGGGGTATTTCAAAGGTTTATCATCCCCCTCGGCTACGCTCAGGATCATGGCCTTGAAATCCTCTCCCAGTTTGAACTCAGCCGGACAGACGAGGTTACCCACGTTCTCGATAAAAAGAAGGTCCATCTGGGTAAGGTCTAAACCTTTCAGGGCTTCCTGGACCATATTGCTGTCAAGATGGCAGGCTCCTCCGGTGTTGATCTGAACCACCGGGACTCCGGTCTGACCGATCCGTTCAGCATCATAGGTAGACTGGATATCCCCTTCTACCACCCCGACGCGGAAATCCGCTTTCATCGATTGGATGGTCTTCTCCAGAAGAGAAGTCTTGCCGGCTCCGGGAGAACTCATAAGATTGATGACCAGCAGCTTCTTTTCAGAGAATCGCCGACGGTTTTCTTCAGCGATCCGCTGGTTGGCTTCCATAATATTTTTAACGACAGAGATCTTCAAAAATTCCCCCTACAAATAAGAGTTCAGTGTCTGTAGGGGCACGCGGCGGCGTGCCCGTACAGAGTTCGGAGTAAAAGACTGGCCCACGTAAGGGCGCGCGCCGCGCGCCCCTACATTCCGAATTCCGCCCTGCACTACATGGAGTGCAGGGCAGCCCTGAACCTTACATGGTTCAGGGCGCACTCCCCAATCCGCATTCCGCAATTAATATTACCGGACTTCAACAAAAAGCCCTTCCGGGCGGGTATACCCTTCCTCCTGGGCCAAATGGTCTAAGTGCAGGGTCAGGTAATCTTCAACTTCCCAATTCGGGTCCTCTACCCTTTCCCGGACATCAACGGTCTTGAGATAACGCCGGCACAATAGACAAATGTCTACTCGATAACCCGCTTCTCCTTCCACCTGGAAATAGGTGAGTTTCTCCTGGTCCTCATTCAGGCAGTACGGGCATTGCAGGCGGGGAAAATCCCATTCCGTGGCGCAGAGCGGGCAATGAAGGATCCGTTTTCCCTCTTCCCGGATTTCCCCCATGCCCGGATATCCGCCGCAAAAGGGGCAATACCCCTGAGCCCAGAAAAATTCTTTCTGCTCCTTCCGCCAGTATTCCGCATGAATTTCGAAGGCCGGTTTAAGGGATTGGAGAACGAAAAAAAACAACAGGCTTCCTTCTTTGCCCATTTCTTTCCCAAGGCGATCTTCGGTCAGGCGTTCTTCCAGAAAACGCTTTAAAAAGGATGCAAGCTCAAAACCCTTTGCGGTGATGGAGTTCCTTAAAGCCTCGTATTTTTTGGGATTTTGTTCCTTAAGAATTCCCAAAAGGGATTGAAAATATCCCTGAATTTGAGCTGGATTCAGGGGGATTTCGTCTGGCCGCAAGTAAGGAAATCCCTCCTGAATATGGATTCGCAGTTTAATGGGATCCATGGAGCTTGGTAAAAAAGCCCATTGCTTCTTCGTTTGCTGCTTCAAGGTTATAAGTCTCTCGGCCAACTCCAAAACTTCACGGTAATTGGGCATTTTTTCCTTTTGCTGGCGGAGCTTTTGCAAACCCGTATCCATAAAACAATATCCTTCTGGGACACAGATGAACGCAGATAATCAGGATTAAAGACTTTAAGACGTAAGAGCCAAATTTTTAAAAAATTATATCTGCATTTCTCTGCGTCAATCTGCGTCCAATATTTTTTATGATTATTTTACGTCACTTCTCTTAGCAAAGTCCAGGAAGAAACAACCGACCATTGCGGATTGCGGAAGGTAAATTGCGGTTTTTAAAATCCTCAATCGGTGCTGATCAGCGCTCGGAAATCCGAAATAAAAAGGCTTACCCTCAACTTCAGAGTAAGCCTCTCTCGTCAGGTTTATTTCAATTTTTTTAAACTGACCGTCTGCCGGCTTCTACGTCCCTTAGCCATTTGGCCCGGTGCTTTTTCGCCCATCCCTTGGTCACGAATCCGTGACCCATAACCTGGAAGGTTCCCGGATTCCCGTAGGTCCCTAAGTAAAAATGGATGACCAAAAACCCGCCCAGGACAACAGTACCGAGGGCGTGCAAGGCATAAAGCCAACGGGTCAACTCCGGGGGGAAGATCGGGAACCACATGAAAATTCCCGTCCCCATCATGATGAACCAGAAGAGGAAAAGGGTCATAAAGAAAAGCTTTTGGCCGGCATTGAACTTTCCGGCCTCGGGCACTTTCTCCACTTCCCACAGATAGCCCCCCATAACGCGGAACCATTTTTTATCTTCTTCGTCAAAATACAACGTATCCTTCCCCCAGGCCACGAGGGCGAAGAGAAAGGCAAGGCCGAAGATGATCCCGTCGATGTTGTGAAGCAGCTTCATGACGTAGAATCCGCCGGGAAAGAAATTGGCGATAAAAGAAAGGGAGTGAAACATCAATCCAAAGCCTGTAAGGAAGAGGAAAAGGCAACTCCCCGCCAGAACCCAGTGGACCACCCTTTCGAAAACTGTGGAACTGAGGATTAAGTTCTTTGGTTTAGCCATGTTCACTCACCCCCTTCTTCAGGGCGCTTGGGCCCCTTGATGATGTAATGGAAGAACGTTCCTACCAACGCGGCGCCGATGGCCAAAACCGAAAGCGGTTTGAGGAAGTCTTTCCATAGATAAACCGAAACAGGTATTGATGGGTTGACTACCATTTTTTCGTACATGCGCACCTTCTCCGGTAGCACGTAGACTACATGCGTTCCCTGGACGAACTTATCCCCGTATACCGTGGCATCCCCGCCCAGAGTTTTTGCGCGGGCATACGCTTGGGCAATCATCTTATCTTTGGCACCAAAAGTCACGGCCCCCGGGGCGCAGGTCTTGGCGCAAGCCGGAATTTGGCCCTGGCTGATGCGGTCCCAGCAGAGCGTGCATTTATAGACCTTCTTGGTTGCCGGGTCAAACTGCGGGATTTTAAAGGGACAGACATTCACGCAGTACTCACAGCCGATACACTTCTCTTGGTCGATGACGATGGCCCCTTCCGCCGTCTTGAAGATGCAGCCGGGAACCGGGCATGCCCTCTGGCAGGCCGGATCCGTACAGTGCATGCAATTGTCTTTCCGGAACAGCCAGCGCATCTCTCCGTTCTTAGTCGGAAGCTCGGTATAGCGGATCAGGTTCCAGGTCGTTGGAGTCAGGTCCGGGGGGTTCTGATGGGTGCCCCGCTGCTGGGTTTTTTCTGCCGGAAGCCTGTTCCATTGTTTGCAAGCCACCTGGCAGCCCCGACAGGCCGTGCATTTGGAAACGTCGATGAGCATCACTTTTTCTTCCATCTCACTTCCCCCCTTTCTTCTCGACATTCACCATGAAAGCCTTAGACTCCGGAATCATGGTGTTGGCATCCCCGATCGTGGGAGTAAGCAGGTTGGCGCTGTCTCCTCCATCCGGCGGCGTCACCCATCCGAAATGCCAGGGTACGCCCACCTGATGAACGGTCTGATCGGCGATCTTGAAGGGTTTGAAACGGCCGGTGACGATTGCCTTGGCATCGACTTCGCCACGGGCCGATTTCACTACCACCCGATCTCCAGGGCTGATGCCCTTTTCTTTAGCCAACTCTTTGGAAAGTTCCACAAACATCTGGGGCTCCAGCTCGACCAGCCAGGGTATCCAACGGGTCATCACCCCTGTCTGCCAGTGTTCCGAAACCCGGTACGTCGTGCAGACGATAGGAAACCTGGGGTCGCAGGATAGAAATTTATCAGCGCCCGCCCCGATTCCTGCCTCACCAAAAAGCTTGGCTGCGGGGTTGAACTTCTGGGAGGACATGAGGTTCTTCTCTATAGGACATTCCAAAGGCTCATAATGCTCGGGAAATGGTCCTTCGGCCAGGCCTGGACCGAAGATCAGGCTGTGTCCTTCTGGTCTCATGATGAAGGGGTAGATCGCTCCGGGAGGCGATCCTCCATCGGGAACATCCCCCAGCCATTTGGATCCATTCCACCAGATCACGGCTCGCTGGGGATTCCACGGCTTCCCCTCCAAGTTCACCGAGGCGCGATTATAGAGGATCCGCCGATTCACCGGCCAGCACCAGGCCCATCCGGAATAAAGCCCGATGCCCGTGGGGTCGGCCTTGCTTTTGCGGGCAGCCATATTTCCTTTCTCGGTATAAGAGCCGCAATAGAGCCAGTTGCCCGAGGCGGTGGAGCCATCGTCCTGGAGTAATGCGAAGCTCCCCATCTGCTCCCCGGCCTTGGCAATAACGGTTTTTACCTTGGTCTTCGGATCTTCCACTTCGATGTCTTTGGTCGCATGACCGTTGATCTCTTTGGCCACGTAGTGGGGGTCAGGGTGTTTAATCTTACCATCCGGCCCTGCTGGCCCGTAGTTCCAGGAGAGGTTCAAAATGGGTTCGGGGAAAACACCGCCTTTCTCCTTATAGAGGTGGCGCACTTCCATGAACAGCTCGTGGATAATGTCCAGGTCGGGTTTGGCTTGCCCCGGAGGATTAACCGCTTTATAGCGCCATTGCATCCACCGCCCGGAGTTGGTGATGGAGCCTTCCTTCTCGAAGGAAGCAGCGCAGGGTAGCATGAAAACTTCCGTCTTA
>Ga0180009_10000588_pt1 | contig 49577 bp, 31 predicted proteins | sample OS_PC_MetaG_FD_123537 | JGI IMG/M metagenome (GOLD analysis project Ga0180009, IMG submission 123537) | Groundwater microbial communities from the Aspo Hard Rock Laboratory (HRL) deep subsurface site, Sweden - OS_PC_MetaG | ecosystem: Environmental > Aquatic > Deep subsurface > Groundwater...
GGTGGCCGCCGAGGAGTCGGGCCGCCTGCCGGAACGGTGGGCCGAGGGGGACCCGGTGGCCCGGGAGTTGCGGCGCCGGTTGCTGCTGCGGGCCGGGGAGATCCTGGACCTGCTGACCCCCGATCAGATCCTTGAACTGCCGCACCGCCGCGCCGTGCGGTCCGGAACTGTCGGCGCGCTGGTCCTGGCCCTGGTGTTCGGGGTCGCCGACCCCGGTGGGCTTGTCCGGGGCCTGGGCCGCCTGGCCGGTCCCCAGGTGCGGGAGGTCGTTCCCGGCAGCGGCGGTCTGTTCGGGGAACCCGGTCCCGGATTCGTGGTCGCCGGGGCGGATTGCGAGGTGGCCGCCAGGGACTTCGGCGGGGGCGACCAGGAGACCGTTTGCGAGATCAGGGTCGGGGCCGGCAACTGGCAGGCGATCCCGGCCGGGTTGACGTCGGCGCTTGCGGCCGAACCGGGTCTGCCCGCCCCGTACCGCCGCTGGACGGCCCGGATCGAGGACGTGCGCGAGGGTTTTTCCTGGAGGTTCCGGCGGGGTGAGAGGGTTTCCGAACCGCGCTTCCTGCCCGTCAGGCATCACCCGCTGGTGACGGCGATCTCCGCCAGGATCGTTCCACCGGCCTATACCCGGACCCCCGCCCAGACGGTGGCGGTCCTGCCCTCGTTCCTCGAGGTCCCGGCGGGCAGCGAGGTCCAGCTGAGGGGCAGGCTGAACCTGGGGGTGGTCGCAGCGGGACTGGCCCTGGCCTCCGGGGACACGGTCCCCCTGGCCATCGATGGCCGGGAATTCACCGGGAGCCTGACGGTCACCGGGGAAACCGCCTTCAACGTCACCCTGCGGGATTCGGTCGGCCTGGCCAACCTGGCGCCCCTCCAGTACAAGCTCGCCGCCCTCGAGGACGGCGCCCCGGTCGTGCGGCTGGAACGGCCGCAGGACGACGGCATCCTGCCCCTGGCCGGAACCGTGGAGTTGGCCGTGGATGCGGCCGACGATTTCGGCATCGCCGGCCTGGCCCTTTACCTGCGCCCCCTGGGCACCGGCGGAGATGAGGACCGATGGTACGGGGGGTTCTTCTTCCCCGGCGGGACAGGCCGGTGGTTGGCCTGGGATTCACCCGTCGGCGAGTGGCAGATCGAGGCCGACACCGACACCGCCGGTTCGGGGGGCCTGGTCCTGCGGGCCGACCTGAACCTGGCCCTGGAACGTCTGGATCTGGTGGCGGGCCAGGGTCTGGAGATCGTGGCCGAAGCACGCGACAACCGCGAGCCGGGGCCGGCCAATACGAGCCGTTCGGGAATCCTGCGCCTGATCCTGCCCTCCGCGTCGGACGTCCTCGCAGACCAGGCCCGGTCCAACGAGGACCGCAAGGCCGAGCTGGACGAGGCCCGGCGCCTGAACCAGGCCCTGGCCGCCGACCTGGACCGGCTCACCCGCGAGTTGATGAAGAATCCCGACCCGGACTGGACCCGCCAGCAGGAAATGGAGGCGGCCCTCGAACGCCACCGCGCTCTCCAGGACGAGCTGTCCTCCATCGCCGAACAGCTGCGCACGCAGCTCGAGAACATGGCGACCAACCAGCTGTCCTCGCCCCAGCAGCTGGAGAAGGCCGAGGATCTGGCCCAGCTTCTCGACCGTCAGGACAGCGATTACCTCGAAAAGCTCCTGGATAAGATGGAGTCGGGCGCGGACCGGCTGACCCCCGAGGAGATCGCCCAGGCCGTCCAGGAAGTCGCCCGGAACCAGCAGGAGCTGGCGCGCCGCATGGATGCCGCCCTGGCCATGCTCGAACGGATGAGCCGGGAGCAGGAGCTGGAGGGATTGACCTCCTTGCTGGAGAAGATGCTCCAGGACCAGCAGGAACTGGCTGATCTGACCCGGCAGCTGGCCGAGCAGAACCGGGACGCCGCCGCTGACTCCGGCGACCAGCAGGACCCGAACCGGGAAGGGGACGGCCAGGAGGAAGGCGAAACCGGCGAGGAGGACGGCAAGCGGACCGGTGAGGACCAGGAGGGTCAGGAAGGGCAGGAGGGCCCGGATGGCCAGGAAGGCCAGGACGACCAGGAGGGAGCCGACGGCGAGGAAGGTACCGAGCCGGAAGCGGGGTCCGAGGAGGAGGCTGCCCGCCTCGCCGAGCGCCAGGAAGCCCTCAACAAGGACATGGAGGAGCTGCAGAAGCGCATGGAGGCGGCCCTGGAGTCCCTGAAGGAGCAGCAGGAGAACCGGCCGCAGGACCAGCAACCCTCTCCCGAGAGCGCCATGGAGCAGGCCCTGGAGCAGGCCATGAAGGATCTGGAGCGGCAGCAGGCCGAAGGGAAGATGCAGGAGGCCAGGGACCAGCTGATGCAGATGGATCCCGAGCAGGCCGCGAAACTCCAGGAACAGGCCATGAGGGATCTCGGATCACTCTATCACGTCCTGCTCCAGTCCCAGGGCGCCATGCAGATGGCCATGCAGCAGAACCAGGTCACCTCGTTGCGGGGACTGGCCGCCGACATGCTCGCGCTGTCTCACCGCCAGGAGGAAATCTCCCGGCGCATCCCCACCCGCTTGCGGGACGTGCGATCCCTGGATCTCACGCGCGGCCAGCACCGCCTGCAGAAGGCCGCGGTGCAGGTGCGCGACGAGCTGGGCGAGCTGGCGGTCGAGGCCCCCATGCGCATCATGCCCCTGCTGAAGAAGCTGGACGGCCTGATCGAGCAGATGGGCTACGGGGTCAACGCCCTGGAGGAGAACCGGGGGACGGCCGCCCAGAGGCACGGCACCGATGCCCTGGCCGAGGCCAACAACATCATCATCGGCCTGCTCACCGAGGCGCAGGTCACCGGCCAGGGGGGATCGGGCCAGTCGTCCCCCTCCCAGGCCGACCAGCTCATGCAGATGATCAAGGAGCAGGCCAAGCTGAACGGAACCACCGAGCAGCTGCGGCAGATGCTCGCCAACCGGGGCCTCAGCCAGGAGACCCGCGCCCAGATGAAGCGTCTGGGCGAGGGGCAGGGCGAACTCGCCCGGCAGATGAAGGATCTCGCCGACCAGGAGCGCATCCGGCAGGACGGCGGCCGGTTGCTCGGGGACATGGCCCAGCTCGGCCGGGACATGGAATCGATCTCGGGGGAGATCGACGAGGGCCTGGTATCCGAGGAGACCCTGATCCGTCAGGAACGGATTCTCAGCCGCATGCTCGACGCCCGCAATTCGGCGCGGCAGCGCGACTACAGCTCGCGCCGGGAGAGCCGGACCGCCGAGCGCCTGTACGGCGACCAGGACGGCGGGCCGGGCGCAGCAGGCGATCCCCGGGTCCGCCTGCGCTACCAGCCCCTGGACACCGCTCCGCTGGACTACCGGGACCTGGTGCGCCGCTACTTCAGCGCCCTGGATTCCCTGCAGCGCCTCGACGCGGACCCCCTGCCTCCGTTGCGGGCGGGCGAAGACCGGGGGGAGATGCCGTGATCCTGCGTCCGATCCCGCACCCGGTGATCCTCCCGGCTCTCTTGCTGCTGGCCGCTGCCGCCTTCGCGCCCCTGTCGGCGGCCCAGACCCCCCGGACGGTGGACCCCGAGTCCCCCGGCCTGCAGCTGCAGCCTGCGCCCCGTCCTCCGCGCAGCGCCGATCCCCATTCCCTGTTCGATCTGCGCCGCCGCCTGCTGGAGCTGGACAAGCTGCTCTCGCTGGGCAGCATCGCCCGGGCCCAGGCCCTGCTCGACGAGCTGTCCCAGCATTCCCTGCTCCAGCGGGATCTGGTGTCGCGGCGCATCCAGCTCGCCCAGCTCCAGGGCGATCACGAGCAGGCCATCGCCATCGCCAGGGAAGCCCTGGAGATCTCGGCGCGGAATCCCGGTCTCTGGCGCAGCCTCGCCGGATCCCTGCTGGCGGCCGGCCGGCCCGATTCGGCGCGGGCGGCCATGGAGAGGTTCATCACCCAGAGCCCGAACGGACGCAGCTCGGCCGTGGTGGCCATCGAGCAGTGCCTGGATGCGGGTTATCCCGCGCTGGCGGTGGGGCTGATCGATTCGATGCGCACCCAGCTGGGCGAGCCGGGGTTCATGGCCCGGCAGATGGCCACGGTGCTGCTGTCCCTGGACCGGCAGGACGAGGCGGCCCTGCAGGTCAGCGCCGAATTGCGCAGCAATCCCTTCAACCTCTCCCTCGTGAGGACCGACCTGCTCGACGGTCTGTACGATCCCGTCCGCCACCGGGAATTCCGCGATGGGATCCGGGCGAGGGCCCAGGAACCGCGGGCGGCGGCGGCGGAGAAGGTCCTGGCCGCCAACATGGACCTGGTGCAAGGAGCGGCGGACCTGGCCTGGGAGCAGGCGGCCCCCCTGGTGGCGAATCCCGCCACCGCCCTGTTGCTCATGCAGAACGTCGCCACCCTGAACACGGAACTGGGCCTGCTGCCGGTCGACCGCCAGTACCAGGCGACCATCGATTACCTGCTGCGGGTCCTGGAGGCCTTCATGGGCCCCGATCAGCCGGACGCCCTGCTGAGGAGGAGGGCGGCCGATCAGCTTGCCGAGGTGTGCGAAAGCGCCCTGGAGGCGGGCAGCCTGGGCGCCGATCCCCGGGCTGCGGCCGACCGGTTCAGCGCGCTGCTCCGCAGGGTCCGGGAGATCAATCCCAGCAGCGAACGCCTGTACTCCTCGCAGATCAAGCTGGCGCGCTACGTCCGCAGTGAGCTGGGGGATCCCTCGGGCGCGGCCCGCAGCCTCGAACGCCTTCTCCTGGATCTCGACCTGCCGACCGAGGGCATCGCCCTGGCCCGCCTCACCCTGGGCGAATGCTATCTCGCCGCCGGGGATACGGCCCGCGGCCGCACCGTCCTGACCCAGCTCGGCCGCGATCCCCACTTCCGCGAGGCCGGTGGCTTCGCCCACTACCACCTGGCGCGCCTCGACCTGGCCGAAGGTCACTACGTCACCGCCCGGGACCGCTTCGCGGTGGTGGCCATGGACAACCCCGCGGCCTCCTACTCCAACGACGCCCTGGAACTGGGCCTGGCCATCGCCGAGGAACTGGACAATCCCACGGGCGGTCCGGAGATCATCGGCTTCTACGCCCGCGCCGTCATGTACGATCTGGTTGATCGGCCGTCCGCCCGCCTGGCGGCCCTGGAGGATTTCGTCCAGGAGGCCACCCTGCGGGTGGACCCGGATGCCAAGCAATACCTGCTGGAGCGGGGGTTGTACGAACTGGCGGGGGCGCGTGCCGAGGCGGGCGATATCGAGGGTGCGCGCCTGGCCCTGCAGACCATCTACCAGGAGCACGCCGACGGCCGTTACGCCGCCTTGGCCATGGCCGGCGAGGGTGCGCTGCTGATGGACGCCGGCCGGGCCACCGAGGCCCAGCAGGTGTGGAACCGCCTGCTCGCCCAGTATCCCGACTACCTGTTCATCGACGACGTCCGCGACGAACTGAGGAAACTGCCATGACCAGGCCGGACCGCTTCCGGATGACCGCGATGATCTTCATGCTGATGGTGTTGCTGCCGGCCGGAGGGGCCGCGGCCGCCGAGTACATCCTGATCCCCATGGACCTGGAGCAGGGGAACCACCTGCGCGCCTATGGGGTGGCCTTCCACTGCCTGGAGGCGGGCGAGAACGTCAACTGGCTGCTGAACTATCGCGGTGGCAGCTTCCTCATGGAGGACACCCAGCGGGCCCGCCTGGACGCGCGCCTGCTGGGCGTCGATTTCCGGGTCATCGACGAGGGCGAACGCGAGAGCATCCGGCAGGTGATGGCCCAGGAGAACATGGAGGAGGTCCTGCTGGAGAAGCCGCCCCGCATCGCCGTCTACAGTCCGCCCAACATGCAGCCCTGGGACGACGCTGTGACGCTCGCCCTCACCTACGCCGAGGTCTCCTACGACGTCGTGTACGACCAGGACGTGCTGGCGGGCAAGCTGGGCGATTACGACTGGCTGCACCTGCACCACGAGGATTTCACCGGGCAGTACGGGAAGTTCTACGTCTCCTTCGGGCTCGAACCCTGGTATCTGGAGCAGAAGCACTTCCACGAGGAGCTCGCGCGGGCCCTGGGCTTCACGACGGTCTGGCAACTGAAGCACGCGGTGGCCGAGACCATCCGGGCCTACGTGGACGGCGGGGGCTTCCTGTTCGCGATGTGCTCGGCGACCGACACCATCGACATCGCCCTGGCCTGGCTGCACACCGACATCTGTCCCGAGCCCTTCGACGGCACCCCCTACGATCCGACCTACCGCAGCCAGGTCGACTTCGACCTCACCTTCGCCTTCGAGGACTTCAAGCTGGTGACCAATCCGCTGGAGTACGAGTTCTCCGACCTGGACACCAGCAACTACGCCCAGATGAGGGGCGCCATGGCGGACTACTTCACCCTGTTCGCCTTCGCGGCAAAGTACGATCCGGTGCCGGCGATGCTCACCCAGAACCACGTCAACGTGATCAACGGATTCCTGGGGCAGACCACCGGTTTCCAGCGGAAGCACCTCAAGCGGGCGGTGACCGTGCTGGCGGCGGTGGAGGGGACCGACGAGGTCAAGTACATCCACGGCAAGCAGGGTATGGGGACCTGGACCTTCCTGGGGGGACACGATCCGGAGGATTACCAGCATCGGGTGGGGGATCCTCCGACCGATCTGGACCTGTATCCCACGTCTCCGGGTTATCGCCTGATCCTCAACAACGTGCTGTTTCCTGCGGCGCGGAAGAAGCCGCAAAAGACCTGAGCCCCATCCGCACCGGGGGTCCTCACGGGCTCCGTCATCCCGGGATTCCTCCATAAATGGATGGCATTAATCCCATCTTCGTGATAGGATTTCACGTTCATGGTCATCCCTTGCCGTCCCGTCATGCGGACCTCGGCAGGAATGCGCCCCTGATCCGGCCCAAGGAGTTCACCATGGATTTCCCGGTCTGCAAGAAGTGCGAGGACGGCCTCCTGCTCCCCCTATCCGATTACGGAAGGGACGGCGCGGCCATCCATTATAAAGCCTGGGTGTGTCACAATCCCCGCTGCGGTTTCAGCATCCGCATCGACAACGGGGAGATCAGCCAGGGGCGGAGGATCGGCGAGGAGGCGCGCTGACGGGCCTCATTCCGGGCTCCGGGCCGTCATGGTCCGGAGGATCCAGCCCAGGCCGATGAGAACGATCAGCGATCCCCCCGCCCAGATCCAATCGCCGGGGGTCAGGGGGGGGGGATCGGTGTAGTCGTACCCGCCGTTGAATTCCAGAGCCAGCGACACCCCGTTGTGCACCGCGTGGGCCACGATGCAGGCCCGCAGGGACCGCGTCGTCTCGAAGATGAAACCCAGGACCAGACCCACCCCGATCAGGCCGAACAGGAACCACGGCTGCCCGTGGACCAGTCCGAACAGCAGGGCCGAGATCACCACGGCGGGGGCCGGTCCCCAGGTGCGTGACGCCAGGCGCTGGACCAGGCCGCGGAAGACGATCTCCTCGGCGATGGGGGCGAAGACCACGCCGGCAGCCACGGTCAGCAGGATGCCGGGCAGGGTGTGGTCCTGGTTGTCCCGGGTGAAGGAGATCCACTGGGGGTCAGGGGGGTGCAGGCTGAGGGAAAGGGTGCCCAGCAGGGAGTTGGGGGCCAGAGAGGCCAGGGCCGTCAGCACCGAGACGGCCAGGACGGGCGCGGCGACCGGGCCGAGCCGCAGGTCCCGCGCGGCGGAGAAGCCCTGGGCGGGAAAGATGACCCCGAGCGGCAGCATGACCCCCAGGAGGGCCCCGGCGATCACCGGCAGAGACAGACCGGTCCCCAGGTTGTAGACCAGGATCTGACACAGGAAGTTGGCGCTCAGCAGCATGGCGGCCAACGCCAGGATGCGCAGGCTGCTCCAGGCGGTCCACAGGCAGGGTCCCCCGGGGCGGGGAGAATGGGGGGCGGGGCGCTGTGGATCCAGGGTCGGGATCTCCTGGCCGGGGCCTTGCTGATGAACCGCACAGATCGATTGTGCAATCGCTGACGGTTCAGGTTACTATTGGAGAGTTACCCTGTCAAAGGGAGGCGGGCCCATGAGCGAGCGCCGGATCCAGGCGGTCATCTTCGACCTCGACAACACCCTGACCGATTTCATGCGGGCCAAGGAGATGTCCATCACCGGGGCCGTGGACGCCATGATCGACGCCGGCCTGCCCGTCGCCCGGCGCGAGGCGGTGGACAGGATCTTCGCCATCTACAAGGCCCGGGGCATCGAGCACCAGCGTGTGTTCAACCTCTTCCTGGAGGAGACCATCGGCCACGTCGACGACCGCATCCTGGCGGCCGCGGTGGTCGCCTACCGGCGGGCGCGGGACGGGTCCCTGGTGCTTTATCCCCATGCCAAGATGGTCCTGAACCGCCTGCTCAAGGATGGGTACAAGCTCGCCGTGGTCAGCGACGCCCCCCGGTTCGAGGCCTGGATCCGGCTGACGAGCCTGGGCCTGCAGCACACCTTCGACCTGGTGCTCACCTTTGACGACACCGGCATCCGCAAGCCGGACCCCCGGGGGTTCACCATGGCCCTGGAGATGCTGGAGGTCCAGCCGCAACGGGCGGTCATCATCGGCGACTGGCGCGAGCGAGACATCCTGGGCGGGCAGAAGGCCGGGATGCACACGGTCTATGCCCGCTACGGCGACGAGTACTCGCAGTACGCCGACAAGATCGACGGCCCCTCGACCGAACCCGACTTCGTGGCCGACGACCTGCTGCGGCTGCTGGAGATCCTCGACACCCTCAACGGCTTTCCCGCAGGAGAGTGACCCATGCGAGTCTGCACATCCGCCCAGATGGCGGCCATCGACCGGGAGACCATCGAGGGGGGCGTATCGGGCCTGGATCTCATGGAGCGCGCGGGCGAGGCCATGGCCGAAATCCTGCTCGATTTCCTCGCCGACGAGGATCTGGACGGCGGAGTCCTGGTCCTTTGCGGCAAGGGCAACAACGGGGGTGACGGCCTGGTCGTCGCCCGGCTGCTGGAGGGCGAGGGCTGGGACGTGACGGTCATGCAGCTGGCCCGACCCGAGGATCTGTCTCCGGAAGCGGGCGCCAACTTCAAGCGCCTGCCCCGGTCGGTCGAGGTCGTGGCGGTGGAGCCGTCCGACTGGGCCGAGACCTTCGAGGAACTGAGCGAGGGGGCGTGCGTGGTGGTCGACGCCGTCTTCGGCACCGGGGTCAGGCCTCCCCTGAGGGCCGAGTACGCGACCCTGTTCCGGGCGGTCAACGATGCGGGGATGCCCTGCGTCGCCCTGGACATCCCGTCAGGGGTGGGCGGGGACGACGGCCGGGTGGATCCGGTGGCCGTCGCCTGCGACCTGACCATCACCGTGGGCCTGCCCAAGCTGGGTCTGCTGCAGGCTCCGGGGCGGGACTTCACCGGCGACATCGAGGTGGTGGACATCGGTTTCGCCGAGGAGGTCTGCAACCGGCATGCCCCGAACATCCATTATCTCGAGCGGGAGGATTACGCCGCCCTTCTGCCGTCCCGGCCCACCTGGGCCCACAAGTACCGGTTCGGGAAGTCGCTGCTGGTCGCCGGTTCGCGGAGCTACGGCGGCGCGGCTCACCTGGCGGCGCTGGGCGCCCTGCGTTCCGGCGCGGGTCTGGTCACCCTGGCGGCGCCCGATTGTCTGGAGATCGCCCTGCGCGGAGGCCTGCCCGAGGTGCTGCAGCGGCCCCTGCCCTGCACGGAAACGGGAACCATCGCCGCCCCGGGCGATGGGGCCTGGGCCGACCTGCTGGCGGGCCAGTCCGCCCTGGGGATCGGGCCAGGGCTGGACGCCGACGAGGCCACCGACGCCTGGCTGATCGGTGCGCTGGAAACCTGTCCCCTGCCCCTGGTGGTCGACGCGGACGCCCTGGGGGCCTACGCGCGACGTGAGATCCGCCCCCGCTTCGCCCACGGCCACGTGGTCATGACACCGCACCCGGGTGAATTCTCCCGCCTGTGGGGGCTGCCGGCCGCCGAGGTCCAGGCTCGGCGGTACGAACTTGCGGCCCAGGCCGCCGCCGCCTGGAACGCCGTGGTCATGCTCAAGGGGAGCCCCACGGTCATCGCCGCTCCGGACGGAAGGGTGTTCATCAATCCCAGCGGCGACGATGCCCTAGCGAGGGGCGGGTCGGGGGACGTCCTGACCGGCCTGCTCGCAGGTCTGCTGGCCCAGGGCATGCCCGCCCTGGCGGCCGCCCTGCTGGGGGCCTACGTGCACGGCCTGGCCGGCAGCCTGGCGGCGACGGCGGTGGGTTCGCGCTCGGTCCTGGTCCGGGAGGCCGCCGCGGCCCTGGGCCCGGTTCTGCTGGGGCTGGAGAAGACCGCGAGCGTCCACGGCGGCCTGCGCGAGGCCATCTGGCCCGTGTCGGAATCCGGGGATTCCGGCGGGGCCGGCGGCGGGGACGGGGAGGGGTCGTGAAGGTCCTGGGCATCGAGACCTCCTGCGACGACACCAGCGTCGCCCTGTTCGACAGCGACCGGGGGGTGACCGCCAATCTCGTATCCAGCCAGGTCGACCTGCACGGCCGCTTCGGGGGGGTGGTGCCCGAGCTCGCCTCGCGGGCGCACCTGGTCAACCTGCTGCCCCTGGTCGACGTGCTCCTGAAGGAGCAGGACCTGGAACTCCGGGAACTGGACGGGGTCGCGGTCACTGCGGGTCCCGGCCTCATCGGCGCCCTGCTGGTGGGGCTGTCCACCGGCAAGGCCCTGTGCATGGCGGCGGACCTGCCGCTGGTCGGCATCCATCACATCGAGGGGCACATCCTGGCCAACGGCCTGACCGGGGAGATGGTGACCCCTGCGGTGGTCCTGGTGGTTTCGGGCGGGCACACCGAGGTCATCCACATGCCCGGGATCGGGCGGTACGAGCGGATGGGCGCCACCCTGGACGACGCCGCGGGTGAGGCCTTCGACAAGACCGCCAAGCTGCTGGGCCTGCCCTACCCCGGGGGCCCTCCCATCGACCGTCTGGCTGGGAAAGGAACCCCGGGCCGTTTCTCCTTTCCCCGGCCCCTGCATCAGGATCCCCGCATCGTCTTCAGCTTCAGCGGCCTGAAGACGGCCGTGGGGCTGACCGTGGCCGGGCTGCCCAGGCCATTGTCCGAGCAGGACGTCGCCGACGTCTGCTGCGAACTGCAGAACGCCATCGTGGACAGCCTCTGCCAGCGGTTGTTCCAGGCTGCCGAGCGCAAGCGGGTCAAGGCCGTGTACCTGGCCGGGGGCGTCGCCGCCAACGGGGGCCTGAGGTGCGAGGTGGCCCGGCTGGCCGAGGCCCGGGGCATGCATTTCGTTCCCCCCCAGTCCGTCTATTGCACGGACAATGCGGCGATGATCGCCTATGCCGGGTTCCACCACCTTCAGGCCGGCCGCCGCGATGGGCTGGATCTGGACAGTTTCGCCCGGGCGCCCCTCGCATCGTGGCGTTGAGCCCGTCCGGCCCGGCCCGTTTCCGCCTTTGACCTTATCTGTCCCCTTTTTTTGACACGACCATCTCTTCCCCATGGCACGGACCTTGCGGAATTCCGCCCGATGCGGGTGTCAGGGAGGGATCCGCATGCAGAACTCGTCCACTGAAAAGGAAAGAAATGGCAGGAAAGGCACGCATCCTGGTGGCGGATGATGATCCCCATATCCGGAGGATTCTGCGCTATTTGCTGGAACAGGACGGTTTCGAGGTCAAGGTCGCCGCGGATGGCGACGAGGCCTGGAAGGCGGTCGCCGCCTTCCAACCGGACCTGGTCCTGCTGGACCTGATGATGCCGCAGATGGATGGATTTTCCGTCCTGGAGATCATTCGTGCCGGGTTCGAGACCGCCAGGCTGCCGGTCATCCTGCTGACGGCAAAGGGGGAGGTCTCGGACCGGGTCCGCGGCCTGCGGGGAGGAGCCAACGATTACATCGTCAAGCCTTTCCAGCCCGAGGAGCTGCTGCTGCGGGTGTCCAACCTGCTGGAGACCACCCGTCGCGAGCGGGAGGCCAATCCCCTGACGGGCCTGCCCGGAAACCGGGCGATCGAGCGGGAGATCGAGCGCCGGATCGCCAGCGGCCGGAACTTCGCCTTCATGTACATCGACATCGACCGTTTCAAGAGTTTCAACGACCACTACGGCTATTCCCGGGGGGACCGCGCCATCTCCTTCCTGGCGGGGGTCCTGGTCGGCTGCGTCCAGAAGTACGGGAACGCGGGGGACTTCGTGGGCCACGTCGGGGGGGACGATTTCGTCGTCGCCACGGAATCCGCCACGGCGCCGGATCTCGCGCGGCGCCTCATCGAGGACTTCGACGCCGGTTCGGGCGACCTCCATGATCCCGAGGACCTGGCCCGGGGCTACCTGGAAGTGAAGAACCGCGCCGGGGAATTCACGCAGTTCCCCCTGATCAGCCTGACGGTGGCCCTGATCGAGAACATCGCCGGGCGATTCGAACATCCGGCCGAGCTTAGCGACACGCTCGCCGAGCTGAAACAGTACGGAAAGACCATGGTCCACAGCGTGGTGGTCCGGGAACGCCGCGGGAGCACCAGCGCGGCCGACCGGTTCGACCTGACCACGTCGGGGAAAAGCCATACCTGAGCGGAAGGTGTCCATGTCCTACCGAGGTCTTTCGGGGAACGGGGTGTGCGGGGACTGCGACCAGGTGTCGGCCGTCCTGAAGCTGATCGCCCGGACCCGGAAACTCCCTGTCATGCCCGAACTCGCCCTCGGCATCCTCGACGTCTACGGGAGGCTGGACGGCGTCCGGGAGGCGGCCGTGTTCCTGGATCCCCAGGTCGCGGCCACTCTGGACCCCGGCTGCGGGCGCCGGTCCCAGTACCTGGCCGTCCTGGGGCCCGGGCAGGGTGAACCGGCCTGGATCAGCGCCCCGTCCGCCTGGCGGCGCCGGGCGTTCGCGGTCCTCGGGCAGGACGGCGCCGGGATCCCGGCCGAGGGCAGGGGGCCCTGGGGGGAAGCCCTCCCCTGGCCGTCGGCGACCTGGTCGGACCAGGACGCCTGGCTGGGGCTGAACCTGGACCTCCACGGGGATCCGGCGCTGGGCCTGCTGCTGGTCATCGGCGCGGCCGAGTGGCCGGCCGCCGGGAATCCGGCCCGCAGCCGGCTCGTCCAGCTCAAGGACGTCATGGAGCCGGTCCTGGCCATCTGGTCGGAGGCGTCCTCCCTGCGATCGCGGCTGCGCCAGGCCGCCACCGAGACGCGCGCCCTCAGCCGCATCAACCAGCTCCAGGGGCGCTTCGTGGCCATGGCCACCCACGAATTCAAGACGCCGCTGACCTCCATCACCGCCTACGCCGACGTCCTCATGGGCCAGATCACCGACGAGCAGTTTCCCCATGCGACCGAGTTCCTGGACGTGATCCGCACCGAGGCCGGCCGCCTGCTGCGCATGGTCAACCGGATCCTGGATTTCAGCAGGCTTGAGTACGGTTCGAACCTGCTGGACATGCGCCTGCTCGACCTGGAGCCCATGGTCCGCGAGACCGTCCGCTCCCTGCATCCGGCCATCCAGGAAAAGCACCAGTCGGTGACGGTGGCCGCCCCGCGCCGCCTGCCCCGGGTGGAAGGTGACGCGGACCTGATCCGCCAGGTGCTGGTCAACCTCATCGGCAACGCGGTGAAGTACACCCCGGACCGCGGCCGCATCGCCGTCGATCTGGCCGAGCTGGAGGCAGCCGTCTCGGTCAAGGTGCTGGACGACGGGCCGGGCATCGACCCGCAGGACATGAAGCGCATCTTCCGGGAGTTCTTCCGCGCGGGAGGCGCCGCGGGCAAGCAGGACGGGACGGGTCTGGGCCTGGCCATCGCCAGGCACATCGTCAACATCCACGGAGGGACCATCTCCGTCCAGCCCCGGACCGGAGGAGGGTCGGACTTCACCTTCCTGCTGCCGAAGGCGGCGGACGTCTGGGCGCCCCTGCCGGGCTACCTCGCCAAGGGGAACGACCCGGCCGGAGCCCGCATGCTCCTGGTCCACCTGATGCGCCTGCTGGCCGAACTGTCGGGGTCCCGGGCATCCGTGCTGCTGGTCCGCGACGGCGAAGGCGGGCTGCTGCCCGTCTGCGGGATGGGCCTTGACCCCGGGTTGCCCGAGCCCGCGGCGTTCACCGAGGATCGCGCCTGGTCCGGATTCCTGGAGACAGGGTTGATGCTCCAGGCCGGGCCCGAGACGCGCGGCCTGCTGCAGAGCCTGCCCGGTCTGGCCGAGGACCTGGACCGGGGGGGGGACTGGGTGGTGGCCCCGGTGGCGCGCCAGAACAAGGTGCTGGGGGCGGTCTTGCTGGGCAAGCGGCGCCGGCCCGGCTCCCTGGATGCGGCCGACGCCGAGCAGATCCAGGTCCTGGTCGATCTCGCCCACACGGTCCTGTCCCGGATGGATCACGAGCCGGCCAAGCTGGCCGAGGCGATGCGGGCGTTGATCCAGACCCGCCGGGGAGGCATCCCGACGGCAACCGCCGGATCCCTGCAGCTGGTGCGAAGGCTGGCCCGGCGGCTGGGAGTGTCGCGGCGGAACCTGGCCTCCCTGCAGATCGCGGCCGCCCTCCACGACGTCGGGATGGCGAGGGTGGAGGAGGACATCCGGCTGGGCGAGGGGCGCCTCAGCTGGGACGAGAAGGACGCCGTGGACGGCCACGTGGACATCGGCCTGGATCTCATGCGGCCCCTGATCCCCGACCACGCGGTCGAGACCATCATCCGCCACCACCACGAGAGGGTGGACGGCAACGGCTACCCCGAAGGGCTGAGGGGCGAGGCCATCCCCCTGGGGTCGCGCATCCTGGCGGTGGTGGACGCCTGGTTCAGTCTGACGACGGACCGGCCCTACCGGCGCGCGCTGGTCCCCGGGGAGGCCCTCCAGGAGATCCGGAGCCACGCCGGCGCCCAGTTCGATCCGGCGGTGGTGGAGGCGTTCGTGGCCCTGATGGAGGGAGCGGAGGACCTGGCCGCCGGTGCACGGTCGGGAACGGGACCTGATCCGCAGGACAAGGAGCAACCATGATCGGTGCGGCACGCATTCTCATCGTCGATGACGAGAAACCCCTGACCCTGCTGCTGACCCAGGCCTTCGAGCAGGACGGCCATCTGGTGGCCAGCGCGGCGGACGGGATCGACTGCATGAACAAGATGGCCTCCTTCCGCCCCGACGTGGTGATCATGGACATCATGATGCCCAAGCTCGACGGGGTCGACACGACCCGCCTGATCCGACGCAACCGCAGCTACGCCGACACGATCATCGTGGCCCTGTCGGCCCGCAGCGACGAGAACACCCGGCAACGGATGAAGGACGCCGGGGCGAACATCTTCATGCGCAAGCCGTTCGCGGTGGCCAAGCTGGTGGGCCGGGTGGCCCAGCTGCTGGAGTCCCGTTCCGGCAAGGCCTGATTCAGGGGGAAACGATCCGGTGACGCCCATCCTGGCTGCGACCCGACCCGAGACCCTCCTGCAGGGAGCCCTGACCGGCGCCCTCGGGGCGGTTTCGGTGCCCGCCACGGTGGTGGTCCTGCTGGTGATCCTGACCGGGGTTTCGGTTTGGGGCGTCATGATGGCGCGGCGGGCGGCTGCGACGCGCCGCTCCGGGGACGCCAAGGTCTGGGCCCTGGAGCAGCAGCTGCAGGGATTGCGGGGACTGGCCGCCGACGCGGAGAGGGACCGCGAGGAGATGGCCGAGGTCCTCGGCCTGCAGAAACGGAAGACCGAGGCCCTGCGGAGCCGCAGCAGGATCCTCGAGAAGATCCTGGCCATCAGCGCCCGCTTCAACGCCACCCGGAACATGGGCGAGCTGGTCGACAAGATCACCGCCGCCGTCGAGGAAGTCGGGGGATTCCGCAAGTCGGTCCTCTATCTATGGTCGGACAAGACCCGGGCCTACGAGGCCAGGGGCTTCGCGGGGATCTCCAGCCTCAGCAAGTCCCAGCTGGCGGGGATGCAGGTGTCCGGCGAGGAGTTCGCCCAGCTGACCGACCCTCGCTTCCGCTACTCCAACTGCTTCCTGGTCCTCCAGGATTCCCGGGGGATCGGGGACGGTCTGTTCGCCGATCTGGATGATTCCCCTGTCCCGGGGATCATGGCCCGGGACTGGTCTGCGGCCCACCTGCTGATCGCCCCGCTGACCACGGCCACGGGCGAGACCCTGGGTTACCTGAGCCTGGACGAGCCCGCCGACGGGCTCATTCCGGGGATGGTGGAGATCCGGCAGCTGGAGTTCCTGGTCTACCAGGCGACCATCGCCCTGGAGTCGGCGGCCGTGTACGACCGCCTGGCGAGCAACAACGCCGAGCTGTCGCTGGCCTCCGAGAAGCTGAACAGCCTGGCCGACATGAAGACAAACTTCGTGGCCAACGTTTCCCACGAACTGCGCACGCCCCTCACCTCGATCTCCGCCTACGCCGAGCTGCTGCAGAGCCAGATGGGTTCGCTCTCGGAGGAGGCCCGCGGGGAATTCCTCAAGGTCATCCACAACGAGAGCCTCAAGCTCACCGGGATCATCAACGACATCCTGGACATCGGCGAGATGGAGAACGGGCGGCCCCGCCTGCACCGGGAGGAGGCCGACATCGTCTCGCTGGTCCGGCACCTCGAGGAGTCGTGGCGGAGCCGGGCCCTCGAGCGGGACATCACCCTCGAGGTCCGCGCCGGCGCCGAGAGCATCGTGCTGCCCGGCGACAAGACCCTGCTGAACCAGCTGCTGACCAAGCTGGTCGGCAACGCCTTCAAGTTCAACCGGGACGGGGGCCGGGTGACCATCACGGTCGAGGAGACCGGCACGGCGGTCCGCATGACGGTGGAGGACACGGGCATCGGCATCCCCGAGGACAAGCTGGGTCAGATCTTCGAGAGCTTCTACCAGGTGGACGGTTCGGCCACCCGGGAACACAACGGGCAGGGGCTGGGGCTGGCCATCTGCCACGACATCGTCACCCATCACGACGGCCGCATCTGGGCCGAGAATCTCCAGCCCCAGGGGGCCCGGTTCACCGTCCTGCTGCCCCGGCGGCCGGCCGTCTTGCAGTCGATCCAGCCGGGAGACCGCTACGTCGCCAACCTGGATCCGGGCGAGTTCGTCCAGCGGATGATGCACTGGATCAGCGAATCCCTCGGCGCCCAGGTCGTGACCCTCATGCAGCCCGATGCGGGCGACGACTACCTGCAGATCAAGGCCGCCATCGGCCTGCCCGAATCGGTGGTCCAGAGCGCACGCATCCGCAAGGGCTCGGGGGTGGCGGGCAAGGTCTGGGCCACGGGCAGGACCATCCTGGTGGAGGACCTGACCCGCGACCAGAGGTTCCTGCACGAGGTCAACGAACCGCGCTATTCCACGCCCTCGCTGCTGTGCGTGCCGCTGGTCAGGGACAGGGATCTGATCGGGGTCCTGGCGGTCAACAACCGGCAGGACGGCCGTCCCCTCGACGACGACGACCGCCTGCTGCTCGAGGCGATGGCGCCCCGTTTGACCAGGATGCTGACGGTCATGGACACCTGGCAGGGCAGCGCCCGCGAGTTCGGGGCCCTGGGCGAGACCCTGCGGTCGGTGACCCCGGTGGGCCGGCCCGGCCGGGAAAGCATCCTCGACGTGTGCCGGGAGGCCTGTCTGGCCACGGCCCGGCGCCTGATGCTGCCGGACGAGGACCTGCAGCCCCTGGCCTTCACCCTGGAGTTCCACGACGTCGGCATGAGGGCGGTTCCGCCCCAGCTGCTCAACCGCCCCGGCCCGCTGGACGACCCGGCCCGCCTCCTGGTCCGGCAACACGTGGAGGTGGGTCTGGAGATCCTGGCTCCCCTGGACCCCGGGCCCAGGGCCCGCCAGCTGGTCCTCCACCACCACGAGAATTTCGACGGCACCGGTTACCCGGCGGGGCTCGCGGGCGAGGCCATCCCCCTGGGGGCGAGGCTGCTGCGCCTGACCGACACCATGGCGGCCCTGCTGTGTCCCCGGCCGTGGCGCCCCGCCCTGTCGCTGGACGAGGCGCTGGCGGAGGTGCGCAAGGGCAGCGGAAGCGCCTATTGCCCCCGCCTGACCGAACCCTTCCTGAGGGAGATCGAGGAACGGCGGGACCGCATCCTGTCCCTGCAGGCCTTCGGGGAAGAGGACATGGCGCTGCACCGGCCCGCTCTCGACCGCCGGGGCATGATCCCGATCCGCCCCTGATCCGAGGGGATAATCTGTCAACCCCCTGCCCCTTTTGCCGATAGGATGGACGACCCGGAAGGACACCCCTCAAGGAGGAGACCCATGCGCAGGGTGCTGATCGCCGACGACGAGCTCAATATCCGTAACATCCTGGAATTCAGCCTGAACGCCGAGGGTTTCGACGTCATCGTTGCGGAGAACGGGCAGGACGCCATCGAACTGGCCCGCACCGAGGCTCCCGATCTGATCATCCTCGACGTGATGATGCCCGGTCTCAGCGGCATCGACACCTGCGCCCGTCTCAAGCGGGAGAGCGCGACCGCCCAGATCCCGGTCATCCTGCTGACGGCCAAGTCCCACCGGGAGGACCGCGAGGCCGGCCTGGCGGTGGGCGCCGACCAGTACATCACCAAGCCATTCAGTCCCCACACCGTCATCGCAGCGGTCTCGGGCCTGCTGAGCGTGGCGCGCTGACGCCCGGGGGCGACGGCCGATCCGGTTGACGTCACCGGGGATGGACGCATCCCCTGCCTCCGCTTACTATGCCTCCCGATCACCTCAGCCCGGATCAGCCAGCCCGCAGCGGGACTGCGGACTGGCTGATCCTGGTCAGGCCCTGCCGCCGTCTCCGGGAGAAGGCATGGACCCGCGTCCCCAGCTGCTGGAAATCGCCCTGCCGGTCCCCCTGGACCGGACCTTCTCCTATGGGCACGGGCGGGTCGCCCCCGGGGGCGTCCGGGCCCAGATCGGCGATCTGGTCGTGGCGCCGTTCGGTCGGCGGCGGGAAGTCATCGGGCTGGTGGTCGGGGCCGCGGACCTCGAACCAGGGCGGACCAGCGTGGAGGGCGCGGACCTGAAGGACGTCCTCCGGGTTCTGCCGCCGGAATACCGCATCGCCGGGGACAGGCTGCGTCTGGCCCGCTGGCTGGCCGGCTACTACGCCCTGCCCCTGGGCGAGGTCGTGCCGCTGTTCCATCCGCCCGCGCCGGGCACGAGGACCAGGGCCGGGGGCCCAAAGGCGGCGCCGCCGTATCCCCTGCACGACCCCAAGGACATCGTCCTGACTCCCGACCAGCGCCGGCCGGTGGCCGCGGCGGTGGACCTGCTGGACGCCGAGGCCTACGGCGCCCTGCTGCTGCACGGGGTGACCGGCAGCGGCAAGACGGAGGTCTACCTGACGGTCATCGCGGAGGCGCTGGCCCGGGGCAGGGACGCGATCTATCTCCTGCCGGAAATCGCCCTGACTCCCCAGACCCTGGCCCGGATCACCGTCCGGTTCGGGGACCAGGTGGCCGCGATCCACAGCGGGCTGTCGGCGGGGGAGCGTTGCCGGGTCCACGAAGCCGCGGCGCGAGGGGAGATCAAGGTGGTGGTGGGCCCGCGGTCGGCCCTGTTCGCGCCGCTGCGCCGGCTGGGGGCCATCGTCGTGGACGAGGAGCACGACCACTCCTACAAGCAGGACGAGAAGCCCCGCTACCATGCGCGTCACGCCGCCCTCGTGCGGGGGCGGGAGAACCGGGCGGTGGTGATCCTGGGTTCGGCCACGCCCGATCTGGAAACCGTGACGGGAGCCGAGTCGGGCCTGTTCGCCCTTCACGGACTGCCCGAACGGGTCGGGGCCGGGGATCTGCCGCCGGTGGAGATCGTGGACATGCGGGGATCCACCTCGCTCGAGGGCTTCACGCCGACTTTGACCGAGGCTCTGGGGCAGGTCCTCGAGGACGGGCGCCAGGCGTTGATCTATTACAACCGCCGCGGGTTCGCCCGGGTCATCCAGTGCTCGGCCTGCGGCGAGGCGGCCGAGTGCCCCAACTGCGACATCGCCCTGACCGTGCACTTGCGCCCGCGCCGCCTGCTCTGCCACTACTGCGGCCTGACCCGGCCGATCCCCGAGGTCTGCCCGACCTGCGGGGCCGACGCCTTCCTGCCCGCGGGCGGGGGGACCGAGAAGGTGGAACTCAACCTGCAGGCCCACTTCCCCGAGGCCCGCATCCTGCGCTTCGACCACGATACGACCCGCCGGCGGGGCAGCCACCAGCGCATCCTGTCGGCCTTCGCCGAGGGCCGGGCCGACATCCTGATCGGCACCCAGATGATCGCCAAGGGCCACCACTTTCCCGCGGTCGCCCTGGTCGGAGTCCTCGCCGCCGACGACGGGCTCGCCATGCCCGACTTCCGCGCCGCCGAACGCACCTTCCAGCTGTTGACCCAGGTCGCCGGCCGGTCGGGGCGAACCGGGATCGGCAAGGTCATCTTCCAGACCTGGAAACCGGATGACACGGTCATCCAGGCGGCGGCCGGGCACGACCAGCAGGCGTTCCTGGTCCAGGAATTGCCCACCCGGCGGGCGCTGGGGTATCCGCCGTACCGGCGGCTGGCGCGGGTCGGGTTGCTGGGCCGGAAGCAGGGCATGGTCCTGGAGGCGGCCTCCGGGCTGGCCGCAGCCCTGAGGGGGCAATTCGCCGCTCCTCGGCTGACGGTCCTGGGACCGGCCCCGGCGGTGTTCGCCCGGCTGCAGGACCGGTTCCGCTTCCAGATCCTGGTCAAGGGCTCGCTGACCCAGAAGGAGAAGGCCTGGCTGGCATCCTGTTGCCGCGGATTGAAGGAGACCTACCGGGGACTGGACGTCTTCCACGACATCGATCCCACGGCGATGTTCTGACCCGGCCGGCGCGGGTTTCGGTTCAGTTCGGACAGAGTATGCCGAAAAAACCAATGATTATTTGAAGTCTGGAGCGATTCTGGTAGAATGGTGGCCGGAATCGACCGCCGGCGGGGTGTCGGCGGTTTCGTTCGCCTCCCGGGAAAGGTACGACATGCAAGGCAGAAAGACCTGCAGGACCGGACAGCTGACCCTTGCCCTCTTGGCCTTGGCCGCCCTGGCGGCTCCCATCGCCGCGGCCGCCGACCGGCCGGCCGCCATGGAGGCTCCCGACCTCCAGGACATCCAGCGCCGCATCGACGAGAACGGCTGGAGCTTCGAGGTCACCGACCGCTTCAGCAGCACCATCACTCCCGAGCAGCGCGCCAACCTGCGGGGCTACAATCCCCCTCCGGGTTACGAGGACGAACTGCGCAGACACCTGAAGATCTACCCCGTCGACAAGGCCCTTCCCTCCAGCCTGGACTGGCGGGATCTCGACGGGGTCACCTCCGTCAAGAACCAGGGCGATTGCGGATCCTGCTGGGCCTTCGCCGCCACCGCGGAGATGGAATCCTTCGTGAAGATCTATTACGGGCAGGAACTGGATCTGAGCGAGCAGCAAGTCGTCTCCTGCAACCCCTACGGGGCCGGGTGCGGCGGCGGCTGGGCTTCGGCGGCCTATTACGTGTTCCGCAATGAAGGCGCCGTCATGGAGAACTGCGCACCCTACGTGGGGATGGATCCCCCGACCGCGCCCTGCACCCAGGACGACTTCCTGAAGTATGCGACGATCACCGGCTGGAACTACATCGCCAACGACGTGGCCCAGATCAAGGCCGCCCTGCAGACCGGGCCGGTCTGCACCGCCATCGACGCCGGTCCGGAATTCGAGGCGTACGGCGGGGGCTGCTACGACGTCCCCGGGGGGATGACCAACCACCTGGTGCTCATCGTCGGCTACGACGACCGGGCCTGCAACGGCAACGGCGCCTGGATCATCAAGAACAGCTGGGGCGCGGATTTCGGGCAGGCGGGATACATCGAGGTCCAGTACGGGGCCGGGTCCACGGGCACCAGCTGCACCCAGCTGGTCTACTCGCCGCCGCCGACGACGATCACTCTCGACCCCTTCCTGGGCCAGGAGCCCCTGTACGGGGACCAGGAACTGGAGTTGACCTGGACGACCAGCGGCGATCCCGCCGCCACGGTGGACATCTGGGTCGGGCTCGCCGGCGACTGCCACGACGTTCCGGTCGCCACGGGCGTTCCCAACACCGGCAGCTACCTGTGGACCGTCCCCAACCACGGCACTTCCTACGCCAGCCTGGTGGTGTTCCCCGGCGGGAACAGCCTGCAGGGCTTCGATCTGCCCGACCGCAATCTCGAGATCATCGGGCACAAGGTCCGCTACGTATCCCCGTCGGGAAGCAACACCGCTCCCTACGAGACGCCGCAGACCGCAGCCCACACCATCGGGGCCGCGGTCACCGCCTGCACCGGCACCGATACGGTCCTGGTCGTGGGCGGAGACTTCAGCGGGTCGGTGACGGTGGCCTCGACCGTCCGGCTGCTCGGGTCTTGGGATCCCACCTTCACCGTCCAGGATCCGGAGGTCCATCCCACCCGGTTGCAAGGCGGGGGATCGGCCCTGAAGTTCTTCGCGGCCAGCGGCGACTACGGCCTGGTCGAGAAGTTCGTCTTCCATGACTGCGTCGGCGGCAACTACTCCCAGCCGATGCCCGGGGTCCACGGCGGGGCCATCTACAGCATCAACGCCTCCCCGACCATCCGGGATTGCGTCTTCCAGGCCAACCGCGCGGCGCTGGGCTCAGGTTTCGGGGTCGGGGGCGCGCTCTGCCTCGTGGGAGGGGCTCCGGTGATCGAGAACTGCACCTTCACCGGCAACATCGCCACCCGGGGCGGAGCCGCCGGTGTGTTCTCGGGGGCCTCGGCCAGCTTCGTCGACTGCGACCTGACGGCCAACAGCTGCAGCGACAGCCTGCCCGACTACTTCGGAGCGGGACTTTTCGTCAAGGACGCGACCGCGGTCCTCCAGGGATCCACCCTGGTGAGCAACGGCGGCTCTTACCAGGGCGGCGGCATCTACCTCGACGGCGGTCAGGTCGAACTGATCGATGCGGTCCTGAGGAACAACCGCGCCAACCAGAGCGGGGGCGGAGTGCAGGCAGCCGGGGGATCGCTGGTCATGACCCGCGCCACGGTCGAGGGCAACTCGGCGGGGGCGTCGTTCGGCGGGGGCGTGATGGCCGAGGGGACCGACCTGGTCCTGCGGAACGTCCGGTTCACCGGGAACGCGTCGGCCAGCCTGGGCGGGGCCCTGTACACCTCTGCGGTGACCGGCCTGGTCGAGAACTGCCTGGTCGACGGGAACACCGGGGCCCTCGTCGGGGGCCTGGTGATCCTCAGCGACGCCGGGTTCGCCCTGCGCAACACGGTCATCTACGGGAACACCGGCGGCGGCCTGCTGGGCGGGGGCGCGGCGTTCTCGGCCGACTACAACAACCTCTGGAACAACAGCGGCGGGGATTACATCTCCACCGAACCGGGCCCCAACGACCTGGGTTGCGAGCCCCTGTTCGTGGACCTCGGCGGCGGCGATCCGGGCCTGGGCGTCCATTCGCCCCTGATCGACGCGGGCCAGCCGGGTTGCCTCGATCCCGACGGCTCCCCCTCGGACGTCGGCCTGTGCGGGGGGCCCGAGGCTGACTTCCCCGCCCCGGCCAGGGTGGGCGGCCTGGCACTGGCCGCCCTGGAGGGCGGCAGCTATCGGCTGGACTGGGTGCCCAACGTCGAGCCCGACGTGGACCACTACGTGGTCTACCGGGATTCGGCCGAGGTCTTCGTCCCGGCGGCGGGCAAGGCGCTGGGCCAGGTGACCCATCCCACGGCTACCTTCACGGACACCCCACCCTTCGCCGAGGGATACTACCTGGTGGTGGCCGTCGATTCCCAGGGCCACGCCGGCGGGTATTCCGAAGCGATCCCCTTCTCCTCGTCCGGGCTATCCGCGGCCGGGGATCCCGTCGTGCCGACGGTCCTGGGCATCCGGGGCATCTATCCCAATCCCTTCAACCCCACCACGACCATCATGTTCGAGGTCCCGCGGGACGGCCGCGTCCGGCTGGAGGTCTTCGACGTGCGCGGCCGGAAGGTCTGCGGGCTGGTGGATGAGGTCCTGCCGGCAGGTGCGCACCGCGTCACCTGGAGGGGGCAGGATGAACGGGGTTCGGCCGCGGCCTCGGGCATCTACTTCGCCCGGCTCGATGACGGCCAACGCAGGGTGACCACCAAGATGGTGCTGGCCCGATAGGGCACAGGGATCGCCGACGATCCGACGACGCCCACGGCTGCGGCCGTGGGCGTCAGTCCAACCAGCGCAGGATCTCCTCGGTCCGCACCTGTCCGAAGATGTTCATCTGACCCAGCCCGCGGGGCAGCACCCAGTTCAGCCCCTGGCGGCTGGTCTGCTTCTTGTCGCCCTGGAGCATCCGCTCCAGCTCGGCCGGATCGGGCGCGGGATGGCTCACCGGCAGCCCGCAGGCTTCCAGCAATTCCACCATCTGCACGGCCGCGGGCAGGGGGCAATCGCCCCGCTGGGCGGCGACCCGGAAGACGACGGCCATGCCGATGGCGACGGCCTGCCCGTGGGAGAGAGGGGGCCCGTTGCGGTGGCTGATGGCCTCCAGGGCGTGGCCCAGGGTGTGACCCAGATTGAGGCTGCGCCGCAGGCCGCCTTCCTGGAAGTCCCGCGTGACGATGCGGGCCTTGACCGAGGCCGCCCGTCCGATCCACGAGGTCCAGTCGAGACTGCCGAGCACCCCGGGCACGGGGCGGTCCGCATCCGGACCGGCGAAGAGGGTGAACAGTCGCGGTCTGGCCTCGTGCATCTCCCGGAAGAGCTCCGGATCGCCGATGGCCGCGGTCTTGATGAGCTCGGCCAGGCCGTCGCGCCAGGCGCCGCGAGGCAGCGAGGAGAGGAACCCGGGATCGGCGAGGATTCCCGAGGCGGGATGGAAGCAGCCCACCGGGTTCTTCAGTCCGGCGGCGTTGACGGCGGTCTTGCCGCCGATGCTGGCGTCCACCATGGCCAGCAGGGTCGTGGGGACGGACACGAAGCCCACTCCCCGGCACCAGGTCGCCGCCGCCATTCCCGCCAGGTCCAGCACGGCCCCGCCGCCGATCCCCACGATGACCCCGTCCCGGCGAAGACCGCATTCGGCCAGCCAGCCGTAGACTTCCTCCAGTTTCGCCAGGGTCTTGCACCCCTCTCCGCCGGAGAGGATGAGGGTCCTGGGGGAGGGGTGGCCGCAGGACTGGTGGATCTGTTCGAGCCAGGGAGCGTGGCCGGAGGCGACCGCCTGGTCGAGGATGACGACCGGAGGGGGGTGGGGGACGAACGCCCCCAGTTCGAGGCCGGCCAGTGGGCCCAGCACGAAGGTGCTGGACCGGCCCCCGAGGGTCATGCCGATGCGGATCGGGCGTGTGCTCAAGATGAAAATCTCCAGGGAAAAGGTCCGCGGAAAACCCAGTCGGTCGTGGGTGTTTTCTGTCGGCCAGGGAACCGGCAAGTCCTTGTAGTGAAAGTGACTATCATTATCGCAAGGCCTCCGAATCCGGCGGGGGTTTCCCTTGTTTCCGCCGTCGGGGAGGACTACTTTAGCCATGCCGGAGCATCGGATTCTACACTCCGGCCGCGATGATTACCACCAAAGGAGTGATCTCCATGAGTTCCCCAAACGCTGCAGCCGCCACCGGCCAGATGGTCGAGATTCGCTGGCACGCGCGGGGCGGGCAGGGCGCCAAGACGGCGGCCATGTTCCTGGCCGAGGCGGTGCTGGAAAAGGGCAAGTACGGTCAGGGATTCCCCGAATACGGCCCCGAGCGCCGCGGCGCCCCCATGCGGGGCTATACCCGCATCAGCGAGAAGCCCATCCGCCGGCATTGCATGATCGAGAATCCGGGCATCGTCATCGTCCTGGATCCGAGCCTGCTGGATTCCCCCGCGGCCGGCGTGACCGCCGGCACGGGCAAGGGCACCGTGTTCCTGGTCAACACCACCGAATCGCCCGCCTTCATCCGCGACAAGCTGAAGGTCAAGGACTCCAAGGTCTTCACCGTCGATGCCACCGGCATCGCTCTCGATACCATCGGCCGCCCGATCCCCAACATGCCCATGATCGGCGCCCTGCTGGCCGTGGACGACATGATGACCGTCGAGGAGCTCAAGGGGGCCCTGGTCGGCCAGCTCAGCAGCAAGTTTTCCCAGGCCGTGATCGACGGCAACCTGGCCGCCGTGGACCGGGCCAACAAGGAGTTGGTGTCCGAATGAGTTTCATCAAGACCAAAGAGCTGCCTGAAGGCGGCATCATCCGTGAGGCGGGCAACGCCCACGACTACAAGACCGGCGACTGGCGGACCTTCGTTCCGCAGTTCGTCGAGGAGAACTGCATCCACTGCATGTTCTGCTGGATCTACTGCCCCGATTCGGCCATCGAGATCGACACCTCCGGCGGGAAGCCCCTGATGAAGGGCATCATCCTGGATCACTGCAAGGGCTGCGGCATCTGCGCCCACGAGTGTCCTCCCGTCAAGAAGGGCAAGGCCGCCCTGGTCATGGTCCGCGAAGAGAAGTAGCGCCCAGCGCCGGAAAGGATGGAGTCATGGAACAGAAACTCGTGGCGCTGTCGGGGAACGAAGCGGTGGCCTACGCCTTCAAGCAGGCCAAACCCCACGTGGCGTCCGCCTTCCCCATCACGCCCCAGACCGAGATGATGCACAAGTACGCCGAGTTCGTGGCCAACGGCGAATCGACCACGGAGATGATCCTGGTCGAGAGCGAGCATTCGGCCATGAGCGCGGCCGTGGGTTCTGCCGCCGCCGGCGCCCGCACCTTCACGGCCACCAGCAGCGCCGGGTTCGCCCTGATGTGGGAGATCGTCTACATCGCCGCCTCCCTGCGCCTGCCCATCTGCATGGCCCTGGTGAACCGGGCCCTCAGCGGCAACATCAACATCCACTGCGACCACAGCGACAGCATGGGCGGCCGTGACGCCGGCTGGATCCACCTGTTCAGCGAGAACGCCCAGGAAGCCTACGACAACGCCGTGATGTCCTGGCGGATCGCCGAGCACATGGACGTCCGCCTGCCGGTGATGGTCAACTACGACGGCTTCATCATCAGCCACACCGCCGACAGCCTGCACATGCTGCCCGACGACGCGGCCTACGACTTCATCGGCAAGTACAAGCACGCCTACACGCTGCTGGACGTCGAGAACCCCATCACCGTCGGTCCCCTGGATCTGACCGATTACTACTTCGAGCACAAGACCAGCCAGCTGGCCGCCTACGCCAAGGCCGCCGAGGTGGTCCAGAAGGTCAGCGAGGAGTACGGCGCCCTGACCGGCCGCACGTACGAGTACTGCGAGGAGTACAAGCTGGACGACGCCGACATGGTCATGGTGATCCTGGGGTCGAGCGCCGGCACCGCCAAGGACGTCATCGACGATTACCGGGCCAAGGGCGTCAAGGTCGGGCTGCTGAAGATCCGGATGTTCCGCCCCTTCCTGGCGAAGTACATCGCCGATAAGCTCGCCGGCCGCAAGGCCGTCGCGGTGCTCGACCGTTCGGCCAGCTTCGGCGGGTTCGGCGGTCCGGTGTTCACCGAGGTGCGTTCGGCGATGTACGGCCAGCAGGTGCCCCTGCACGGCTACATCTACGGGCTGGGCGGACGCGACTTCGACCTCGGACAGGTCGCCACCGTCATCGAGAACCTGAAGAAGGTCGCCGCCGGCGGCCGGGTCGAGGACATCAACCTGCTGGGCGTCAGGCTCTAGGAAAGGAGGCACGGACATGGCCGTCAATCTCAAGACATTGACCCAGAACGAAGACCTCCTCAGCGGAGGGCATCGGGCCTGCGCCGGTTGCACGGGGTCGAACATCCTGCGTCAGATCATGCTGACCGCGGGGAAGGACACCGTTGTCGGCGGGGCCACCGGGTGCATGGAGGTGGTCACCACCATCTTCCCCTACACCGCCTGGCGGACCTCGTTCATCCACAGCGCGTTCGAGAACTGCGCCGCGACCATCAGCGGCGTCGAGACCGCGTTCCGGTCCCTGAAGAAGCACGGCGACCTGCCGGTGCAGCGCGAGAAGATGAACTTCATCGCGTTCGGCGGGGACGGCGGCACCTACGACATCGGCATCCAGTCGCTGTCCGGGGCCATGGAGCGTGGCCACAACATGCTGTACGTCTGCTACGACAACGAGGCGTACATGAACACCGGCATCCAGCGCTCGAGCGCGACGCCCCTGGGCGCACACACCTCGACCGCCCCGGCCGGATCGGTGAAGCAGGGCAAGGAGCAGAACCGCAAGGATCTGACCAGGATCATGGTCGCCCACAACATCCCGTACGTGGCCCAGACCACGCCCTATCACTGGAAGGACCTGGCCACCAAGGTGGAGAAGGCCCTGGCCGTTGACGGGCCGGCGTTCATCAACATCCTGATGCCCTGCACCGTGGGCTGGCACTTCGACACCGCCATCGGCATGGACATCGCCCGCGAAGCGGTCGAGACCAACTTCTGGCCGCTGTTCGAGGTGGAGAACGGGGTCTACAAGATCAACCACAAGCCGAAGGAACGGCTGCCCATCGCCGACTGGATGAAGAAGCAGGGCCGGTTCAAGCACCTGTTCAAGCCCGGGAACGAGCACCTGCTCGAACGCAGCCAGCAGCACATCGATTCCGAGTGGAGCAAGCTGCTGAAGCTGGAGGAGATGACCCAGGGCTGATCGCCCTCGATGGTCCATCGCAGCAATGGCCGGTCCCCGTGAAGGGACCGGCCATTCTCGTCAGGGGCGGGATGCGGGCCGCAGGACCGAGGGGGCCGACAGGATCAGCCCGATGGTCCCGATTGCGAGCGGCAGGACGGTCAGCGGAAACCGGTCCGCCTGGACCAGGATGACCAGGTCGTTGATCCCGACGAAGAACAGGATGAAGGCGTAGAGCCACCAGGTCCAGGCCTGGCCCGCAGGCCAGCCCCTGGCCGCCAGGATCGACGCCGCCAGCCCGTTGGCCACGAGATTGACCGCCCCGAAGTGGGGCCAGCCCGTCCGCACGATGATCAGGAGCCCCATCATCACGGGGATGAGCCCTGCCAGAGCGCCCGCCAGGATACCCGCCGATCTCGCCATGTCCGCCCCCCATTGATTCCGGTTGCTTCGCCCTCCAAAAAAGATATAATAACTCCTCTTTTGAGGGGAGACCAGATGACATTGCTGCACCGGACCCTGATGCGGGGCTGGGGCCATTCGCCTGTGGGCATGATCGCCCTGGCGACCTGGGCCTGGTGGGCGCCGCTGATCACCTGGCAGGATCGCTGGGGGGATTTCGTCCACCATTTCCCCATGACCCTGACCATGGTCGTCGGATCCTTCATCGCCGGGGCCACGAGCGAGGGTGGGGGGGCCGTGGCCTTCCCGGTTTTGACCCTCGTCTTCGGGGTCGCTCCCCCCATCGCCCGGGATTTCGCCCTGATGATCCAGTCCGTGGGCATGACCGCCGCCGCGGTGACCATCATCCGGGCGCGGATTCCCGTGGCCTGGGCCGCGGTGGCGCCGGTCAGCCTGGGCGGAGCCCTCGGACTGGTCGGCGGCCTCACGTGGCTGTCACCCCTGATGCCTCCGGCCCTGGTCAAGATCTTCTTCTGCTGCCTGTGGTTGAGCTTCGCGGTGGCCTTGCACCTGGTCAGCCTGAGGGGGTCCGCCGGCCAGACCGACGATTTCCGCCCCGGCGAGTGCGGTCTGCCCGTTCCCGCCCTGTTCGGGATCGGTCTGCTGGGAGGAGTGATCTCGTCCCTGGTGGGATCGGGGATCGACATCCTGACCTTCGCCTTCCTGACCCTGCATTCCCGGCTGCACGAGCGGGTCGCCACGCCGACTTCGGTGATCCTGATGGCCGTCAACGCCGTCGTGGGGTTCAGCTGGCAGGGGGCAGTGCGGGGGGTGATCGACCCTCAGGCCTGGTCGTTCTGGTACGTCTGCGTCCCCGTGGTCGTCCTGGGTGCTCCCCTGGGCGCCTGGTTCATCCGGAATCGCTCCTCGGCCTTCATCCGGCGCCTGCTGTACGTGTGCATCGGGGCGCAGTTCATCGGTGCGGTGTTCATCCTGCCCTTCAGCCCCTCACTGTTCCTGGTGGGCAGTTCGACCTTCGCCGCAGGATCGCTCCTGTTCGTCCTGCTCGGCCGGCGGGGCGCCCGGCGGCTGCTGGAACGTGCCCGGTCCCTCGAAACCGATCCACTTGTAGCGACATCCAGGAGGGGAGACCCGTGTCCGGATCCCGGAACCTGATTCCCCATCTCCTGATGGCGGTCTTCCTGGCCGGGGGCTGGTGGTTGATCAGGCCCCGGGCCGTCGCCCTGCCGGACACGGGCCTGGTCTTCACCGAGATCTCCGCACCGGCCGGGGCGTCCAACGTGCACCGGCCCTGCATCCTCTCCGAGCGCTTCGCCAACATCATGCCCTGGTTGACCGGGGCCGGCGCCGCGGTGGCTGCCGGCGACTTCGACGGTGACGGATGGGTGGACTTCTACGTGACCAACAGCGGGCGCGGGGTGCCCAACCGCCTGTTCCGGAACCGGGGCGACGGGACCTTCACCGACGTGGCCTCCCGGGCGGGCGTGGCCGCCTGCAACGACGAGGGCGCCACCATGGACGCGGCCTTCCTGGACTACGACAACGACGGGGACCAGGACCTCTACGTGGCGCGCTGGGGCGCCGGAAACCTCCTGTTCGAGAACCGTGGGGACGGGACCTTCCGGGAGCGGAGCCGGGAGGCCGGGGCCGACGTCTGGGGTTATCCCAACGGGGTGCTGGTCTTCGACCACGATCGGGACGGCCTGCCCGACATCCTCCTGGCCCACTACTTCGCCGCCGAGGTCGAGGACCCGCAGAGCGGCCGGCTCGTCCGCAACGACCTGTGGAATCCGGTCACCACCAGGGTCATGCACGAGACCACCACCAGCGCCCGCAACGGCGGGTCGAACGTCCTGCTGCACAACCGGGGGGACGGCCGGTTCGTCCGCGCCGAGACCGAACTGGGCCTGGTGGAGACGGGCTGGTCCCTCGATGCGGGGGCTGGCGACCTGGACAACGACGGCTGGCCCGACCTCTACGTGGCCAACGACTACGGTCCGGACGACGTCTACCTCAACGAGGGCGGAACCAGGTTCGTCCGCATCCAGGACGGGCAGGGGCGGCCGGGAATCGGCCGGGACTGGTGGAAGGGCATGAACGTCGACCTGGCCGACGTGGACGGCAACGGCTACCTGGACATCTACGTGGCCAACATCCTCGTCCCCGGTCACATCGTCGAGGGCAACATGCTGTGGATGGGGTACCCGGATCCCAGTCGGCCGGGCGGCGTCCGCCACGACAATCTCGGCGAGAAGAGCGGCGCCATGGACGGAGGATGGGGCTGGGGCGCCCGGTTCGGCGACTTCAACAACGACGGGCTGTGCGACCTGCTGGCCGTCACCGGGTTCGTCAGCGGCGTCGATCCCCGCCGCCAGTACTGGTTCGCCCTCCAGGAACTGAGCGCCCAGCACAAGGGCAACATCGCCGATGCGGCCAACTGGCTGCCCATGGAGGACCTCGACCTGGCCGGCCACCAGTCCAGCCGGCTGTTCCTGCAGGCGCCGGGCCCGGGGTCCCGCCTGCCCAGGTTCGTCGACGCGGCCGCTTCCTGCGGCCTGACCGACCGCCACGACGGTCGGGGCGTCGCCCTGGCCGACATCGACCGGGACGGGGATCTGGACGTCTACATCGCGAACCAGAACGGACCCAGCTGCCTGTACCGCAACGACGGGACCCCCGGGCCCGGCGCCCGCTGGCTGGGAGTCCTTCTGGAAGGCGATCCGGCCGGTCGGCCGGGCGCTGGCGGACGCATCCTGGCCTCCAGCCGCGACGCCTGGGGCGCCAGGGTGACCGTCCATGCCGGTGAGCGCCGCTGGCTTCAGGAGGTGGCCGCCGCCAACGGGTTTTCCAGCCAGAGCCAGAACCGCCTCCACTTCGGCCTGGGATCCGTGGCCGCGGTGGACTCGGTGGTGGTCCGCTGGCCGAGCGGTCTGAGGGAGTCGGCGCCCGGTCACCTGCTGACCCTGGACAGGGACTACCGCTGGCGGGAAGGCCGGATCGGGGCGGAACTCAGCGGGGGGCTGCCATGAGCGTGCGGTTGAGGGTGGTCGCACCGAGCCTGCGCGATCCCCGTGTGACCCTGCTGGGCGCATTGTCCACCTACACCGTGCTGGGCCAGTTCGTCCTGTTCTTCGACATCCGGCCGCTGGAGCTGGCGGCCTGCCTGGTCACGAGCGGTCTCCTGGACCTGGTCATGACCGTGGCGATGAAGCGCCGGCTGGAGATCCCCCTGAGCGGTTTGATCACCGGCCTGAGCATCGGCCTGCTGCTGGAGAGCTACGATCTGCGGGTCTTCTTCCTGGCGTCGGGGTGGGGGGTCATGTCCAAGTACCTGGTGCGGTACGAGGGACGCCACCTGTTCAATCCTTCCAACTTCGCCGTGGTGGCGGCCCTGGTCCTGGCCCACGGATCGGCGGCGGTTTCCCAGGGGGCCCAGTGGGGCAATCACGTCGGGTTCGCCCTTGTCATCCTCGTCCTCGGGTCGCTGATGATGATCCGCGTGGGGCGTTTCCCCGTGGTGGCCGGCTGGCTGGCAGGGTACGTCGCCATGGGATTCATGCGCATCCTGGCCGGACAGGGGGGACTGGTCTTCACCCTGGGGCCGATGACCAGCGCGGAATTCGCTCTCTTCTCCTTCTCCATGCTGCCGGATCCCAAGACCTCCCCCGCCGAAGTCCCCACCCAGTTCGCCTGGGGTCTGGGACTGGGGCTGATGGACGGGATCATGCGCCTGGCGGGAATCAAGTACTCCATGTTCTTCGCCCTGTTCGCCTTCTGTGCAGCCAGACCCTGGATCGAGAAGATCGGGCAGCGACTGTTCCGGCCGGGAGCGCTGCTGGCGTCCCGCTCCTGATCCCCGCGATCTGTAAATTGATATTACATATCAAGTTATCTCGACAAATCCTACCGTTTATATATGTTATTTTTTTATGCAAAACTGTTAAACAAATATCTTGATCCCCCGGAATCCGCTGTCTAACCTTCCCGGAAGGAAGTCAATAAACGTTTACTTCTGCCGTGGAGGTTGAACGATGTTGCGCCTCTTGCTGCCGGCCTCGATGGTGGTGGCCCTCGCATTCCTGCTACCGGGAACCGCGCCGGCGATCGCCGGAACGGGCTATCTCGACCAGTTCGAAATTCCCGCAGATGCGGCTTACGCCGGGGCGCAATCCTGCCTCGACTGCCACGACGACGTCGCCGCCTCCTACGCCCACTCTCCTCATGCCGTCGACCTGGGACTGGCCGTTCCGGGAACCGGAGCGGCTTCCTGCGAGGCCTGCCACGGGCCGGGCAGCCTGCACGTCGCCGGCGATGGCGAAGGCTTCATCCTCGGCGCCGAACATCTCGGCGGCCTGGACGATGACGGCCTGGTCCTGATGTGCACCCAGTGCCACTCGGGGCAGGGGCTCGTCTGGGGGGAGGGCTCCCACGCGGGGACGGGAACGACCTGCGCTTCGTGCCATGCGGACCAGGTCCACTTCGCGGTCCAGGCCCTACCTGCGGCCGACTACCGCAATCCCGCCGAGTTCTGTCTCCAGTGCCATCCCGACCAGGTGGCCGATTTCCGGATGCCGTTCCGTCACCGGGTGCTCGAAGGCCAGGTCTCGTGTGCCGACTGCCACGATCCCCACGCAGGCTTCGCGACGGGCTGGAACGGGCTCAACGAGACCTGCCTGGCCTGCCACGTCGAGATGAGCGGGCCGTTCGTCTTCGAGCATGAGGGCGTCGCGGGTGAGGACTGCACCATCTGCCACCGGCCCCACGGATCGCTCAACGACAAGCTGCTGGTCCAGGACGGCAACGGGCTGTGCCTGCAGTGCCACTTCGAATCCGGCCTCACCTTCGGCGACACGGGGCACCAGGGGGTCCTGGTCAACGAGGCCCGGTGCTACGACTGCCACGGCGAGGTGCACGGATCCCATACCTCCCCAACCCTGGGTTACAACTAGGAAGGAGCGAGGCCATGAAGAAGTTTCCCATGATGACGATGGCGGGAGCGGCCCTGGCCCTTCTGATCTGTGCCGGGACGGCTGCAGCCGGCGATCTGCCTGTCCAGGCCCCCCGGTTCTGGGCGCCGGCCGGCGACCTGGTCGGTCAAGAGGACCATTTCGCAGGCACGTTCCTGGTCCTGGACGATCACGGCAGCACCGCCAAGATCGCCGAGGACTGGCAACTGATCGAGCAGTACGCGGGTGAAGGGCTTTTCCGCTGGTCCGGCAAGGGACTCAGCGGAGGCGACCTGGTCCTGCGCGGGTACGGAACCACCCGGACCGGGGATTTCAACGGTCGCTTCGGGGCGTCCTGCTCGCGGCCCGGCCGCATGGTCTGGAACCTGGACTACCGGCTCTTCGACAACTTCTACGACACGACCAGCGAGATGCGCACCTACGCCTTCAGCCTCGGTTCGGAGCCGCCCGTCCTGGACCCGGCCCCGGTCCTGGGCTGGAACCGCGGACGGTTCGGTCTGCGCTACCACCTGGCCGACGGGTTCGACGCCCGGGTCGGCTACGTCAGGATGGCCCGCGACGGCGACAAGAGCAGTCTCGATCGTCTCCACGGCTCGACCGTCGAGTACGCCCAGGTTCCCGGACGCAAGATTCTCGACCTGACCTCGCAGGAGTTCACCGTGGGCTTCAGCCTGGCCCGGGGGAACCTCGACACGGACCTGGAGCTGGGCTACCGGGGATACGACGGCACCCGGACGGTCGATGCCGACCGGACCGTCGCCGACGACCACAAGACGACCAGCGCCCGCCTGGACCTGGCCTACGACATGGGCTCGAGCCTGCGCCTGCTCGGCGGGGGATCCCTCGCCAAGGTGGAGAACGACGGCAGCGAGACCCGGGACGGCGTGGGCCGCCCGCTGACCACCGAGACCGACCTGAGCGCCGGCCGGCTGGGGGCCATCGCCAGGCTGGGCGATTCCGCCGTGCTGCGACTGGGCGCGGTGGTCCAGGCCCGGAACACCGAAGGCGACGTCGATGCCGGGACCGACGAGGTCCTGGCGGTGGACCGGGAGCGCAAGAGCACCGACCTGAGGGCCCGCCTCACCTACACGGGAATCTCCAGGACCAGGCTGCAGGGCCACGTCGGCTACAAGACGTCCGACCTGGACGAGGTGACCACCTCCGGCGGACTGCCCGGAGGCCTGGTCGAAGCGGCCCAGATCGTGGCCCAGGAAAAGACCACCTTCAACGCGGGTTTCGACGCCAGCAGGCGCCTGAGCCGCAAGGTCTCCCTGCGGCTGGACTTCGGCTACTCCGGGACCGAGACCGACGAGTTGACCACCAACGCCAACGGCGGGACCGACCTGTGGTACTTCGCCATGGGCGACCGCAAGCAGGACCGGATGGACTGGCGGGTCGCCCTGCAGCTGCGGCCCCTGACGACCCTGCGGCTGGACGTCGGCCACCAGACCGACGAGAGGACCTTCGAGCGCGAGGACGAGTTTTCCTCCAAGACCGAGTGGAAGGCGCAGCACGGGTTCGCCGGCCTCTCGTGGGCCGCCCACGAGCGCGTCACCTTCACCGGGAATTTCACCTACGGGGTGGAGGAGTTCACCTTGACCGGCGGCCCCGAACCCACCGCCGGCCTGGGCCCCCTGCGCTACGACGGCACGACCCTGCGGTTCATGCCCGGGGCCTGCGTGCGGCTCAGCGGGAAGTGGTCGCTCGAGGGCTACTACGAGGGCGTCCGCTACGAGGACACCGGGGATGAAGGGGTCATCGACGTCCTGGAGGCGGACCACGACCGGACCACCATCCGCTCGTCCTACCGGCTGGGCGAGCCCCTGACGGTGACGGCGACCTACCGCCGGTACGAGTTCGACGAGAACCGCTGGGACGACACCATCACCGACCTGTACGCCCTGTCCCTGTCGGGGAGGTTCTAGGCGGTGACCAGCGACCGGCGGCAGCAGATCCTGACCGAGGCGACGTCCCTGTTCGCCAGGCTGGGCGCGACAGGAACCTCCATGCGGAGGATCGCCAGGAGCTGCGGTATCACCGAGGCCGCCATCTACCGCCATTTCGAGAACAAGGCGGATCTCTACCAGGAAGCCATCCGCCAGAAGGCCACCCGCCACGACCTGAGGGGCCAGCTGGAAGGCATGGCCGGCGTGGGAGACGTCGAAGACGTCCTCGGCGGCGTGGCCCGGGCGATCCTGGCCCTGGCCAACAGGGATCCCGAGCTGATGCGCCTGATGTTCAAGAACAGCTTCGACGGCGGCGAGGTCGCCGGGGTGCTGTTCCGGGAGGTCAGGTTGCCGTTCATCGCGTTTTTGAAGGAAGAGCTCCAGAAGCGGATCGACGCCGGCGAGATCCGGCCCGTCGACCCGTTCATCACCGCCCGCTGTTTCGTGGGCATGGTCATGGATTGCGCCCTGAACGTCGGGGTCTGGACCACGGTTTCGGAGGCGGAATTCCAGGCCGACGACGTGATCTGCAACAACGTTCCGATTTTTGCCCGAGGCCTGAAACGCGACGCCGTCGGTTGAGGCGGCGCCAACCCAGGAGAGTCCCATGAGACGTGCACTATCCCTGATGGCCGTGACGGCGCTGGTCCTCCTGGCGCTCTGGGGGTGTGAAAACGACACATCCAACCAGATCGCCGGGATCGATGACGGCGGCCCCACCACGACGGACATGACCTGCGTGGGCTGCCACTCGAGCGAGGAGATGCTGAAGGCCGCCCTGGGCGATCCCCAGGGGGCGGAAATCTACACGTGGAACAAGGACGACGGCTGAGGTGGCGAAGTACCCGCGCTGGAAGCGTGGGAAAAGGTCATCATCACCGGCCGCTACGGCACCGAGTTCCTGAACAGCCCCCACGGGCCCGACTACGAGGGCGACGACGTCGCTCACGTCCTGACCTGCCAGATGTGCCATGGCGGGGCGCCCGACCGCTCCTTCGCCACCATGGAACAGGCCCATGCAGGTATCGTGAGGGATCCGAGCGCTCCCGGACAGTCGGGCTGTCTGGCCTGCCATGCCGAGGACGATCCCGAATCCGCCTGCTCCATGTGCCACGAGGCGGAGGCCGACGCCAACCGCTTCAGCCTGCACAGCCGGCAATGGGGATACGTCACCGCGATCGAGGACCGCTGCAACTGCACCTTCGACGGGGAAGGCAATCCCGGCTACCAGGCCCGCTGCGCCGGTTGCCACACCACCTGCGGGCAGTGCCATGTCAGCCGTCCCAACAGCGTGGGCGGCGGGTTCCCGAAATTCGGGGGCGTGGCCTATGCGGGCCACAGGTTCTCCCGCACCCCGGACATGAACGAACAGTGCACCGCCTGCCACGGCAGCCGGGTGGGCGTGGACTACAAGGGCGAACTCGCGGGCAACCTGCCGGACGTCCACCGCGACCGGGGCTACAAGTGCGAGCTCTGCCACAAGGCCGACGAGATCCACGGGGATCCCAGCCACACCGAGAGCAACCATTACGATCACCGCTACGAGGTGGCGAACATGCCGCGGTGCGAGGATTGCCACGGCGACGAGGCCGGCTGGGACAATGCCTACCACGCCGCCCACGTGAACGGCTTCGCCGGGGACGCCAACCTGCAGTGCCAGGTCTGCCACTCGCAGCCCTACAAGAACTGCACGAACTGCCACAACCTGCAGACCGCTGCGGGCGAGAGCTACGACATCGAGCCCTCGGTGGTCCAGCTGAAGATCGCCCGCAATCCGAGTCCTTACCGGACGGAGTACGACTTCGTCGTGGTCAGGCACACGCCGATCGACCCGGAGACCTTCGCCAACTGGAATCTGAGCCTGCCCGGTTACCTGAGCAAGTCGACCTGGCAGTACTCCTCTCCGCACAACGTCCGCAGGTGGACGGAGCAGACGACCGTGCCCGAGGGGGCGTCCTGCTCGGTCACCTGCCACCAGTCGCCCGACGGCCCCGAGGGGTTCCTCCTGAGGGAATCCGATCTCTACGACGGCCAGGGGGCGCGGCTGGTCGACTACGACGCCAACATCGGCATCGTGATCCGGGAGGACTTCCCGGGCAAGAAGTAGCGTCAAGGGGCCGCCCGCGAGGGCGGGCGGCCATCAACCATGGCGGCTCAGGGGGCTGCCGAACGGGGCAAGTTCGCCCGTACAAGGAGTGGGAACGATGTTGAAACGCTGGACCTGGCTTGTTCTGGTCATGATCGCCCTGACCGCCTTCTGGGGCTGTTCCGACGACGACGACCCGACGGACGTGACCACCGAGACCGCCTTCGAGATCATGGCGGCCGCCGGTGCCGACTACATCAACGACAGCGTCGACTGCCCGGGCGTGATCAGCGCCCAGACTCTGCATGACAACCTGGACGCCTATACCGTGATCGACATCCGGAGGGAGGCCGACTACCTGAACGGCCACATCCCCGGCGCCTACAACAGCAGTCTGGCCACCATCCTCGACGATCTGGCCGCCAAGTCCATCCCCACCGACAAGCCCTACGTGGTGACCTGCTATTCCGGCCAGAGCGCCGGCTTCGTCAAGATCGCCATGGAACTGATGGGTTACGATGACGTCAAGACCCTGGGCTTCGGCATGTGCTCCTGGAACGAGGCCACCGCGGGCGGCTACTATACCAACCGCGGCAACACCCTGGCGAATCCCGAAACCGAGAACAACAACGGGGACCTCGTCGAGTACGCCTACCCGGTGCTGGGCGAATCGAAGGACACCGTCGTCGCCGACCGGGTCTCCCTGACGCTGGCCGGCGGCTTCAAGGCCAAGACCTACACGAGCATCATGGACAACCTGGAGAGCTACTTCATCGTCAACTACTTCGGAGAGGCCGATTACCTGGGAAACGGCACCGCCGGCGTTCCGGGACACATCCCCGGGGCCTTCCAGTTCACCCCGTACCAGAGCCTGGGCATCGAGCAGATGCTGAAGTACCTGCCCACGGACATGCCCATCGTGGTGTACTGCTGGACAGGCCAGCACAGCTCCCAGGTCACCGCGTACCTGAACATGCTGGGCTACGAGGCCTACAGCCTGAGCTACGGGTCCAACAACCTGTTCTACGACAGCCTCACGGCCCACAAGTGGACCGGTCCGGCGGACTACGACATGGAAATGGGCCCGGCTCCCACCGCTGAATTCTCCACCATCTCCGGCGCGGTCGAGGCCTACATCAACGACGCCACCGATTGCCCCGGCGTCATCACCGCCCAGAACCTCTACGACAACCTGGCCACCTACACGGTGATCGACATCCGGTCGGCCACGGATTTCGCCACCCTGGGTCACATCGAGGGCGCCCACAACACGACCCTGGCCAACGTCCTGACCTACGTGGACGGCCTGGGTCTCACGGCTTCCGATCCGATCTGTCTGGTGTGCTACTCGGGGCAGAGCGCCGGGCACGCCAAGGTGGCCCTGGAGCTGTCCGGGTACGAGAACGTCAAGACCCTGGGCTTCGGCATGTCCTCCTGGAACGCCGCGACCGCGGGGCCGTGGAACTCGAATACGGGCAACCACCTGACCAACCCCGAGACCACCAACAACAACGGCGACCTGGTCGGACATGCCTACCCGACGCTGACCGGCGCCACGCTGGACGACCGGATCCAGACCATGTTGACCAACGGGTTCAAGGGTAAGAAGTACGTGGACATCCAGGACTACCTGGACGACTACTTCGTCGTGAACTACTTCGGCGAGGCCGATTACCTGGGCACCGGGGGTTCCGGCGTCCCCGGCCACATCCCCGGTTCCTTCCAGTTCACGCCGTACGAGAGCCTCGAGGTGGGCGGCATGCTGGCCAACCTGCCGACGGACATGCCCATCGTCGTGTACTGCTGGACGGGCCAGCACAGCTCGCAGGTCACCGCCGCCCTGAACATCCTGGGCTACGAGGCCTACAGCCTGACCTACGGGTCCAACAACCTGTTCTACGACCTGCTGACCGCCCACAAGTGGACGGCTCCGGCGGACTTCCCCCTGTCGTTCGACTAGGGGCCTACCGGCACCGATTGTAGATTGGGAGGGAGGGGCTGCGGCCCCTCCTTCTTTTCTCTGGAATTCAGGTCGGGATTGCCCTTGATGGGGTCAACCTTGTGGTTTCGCAATGCCCTTGACACCCAGACCACGATCTGGGACAATATCTGCCTCGCCCCCTATCGCCCAGGTTCCCGGGTTCGCCCCCCGCCGGGATATATCAATTCGCGTTCTCTTTGCGTCGGAATACAGCGCAGGATTATGCACATTTCCTTCAGAATTATGACCGACGGAACGGTCCTCTGATTCACCGAGCGAGGTGATTCAGCCCCTTGGCGCCCTGGACAGGCCTCAGCGTATGCATTCGATGTCCATTTGGGATTGTGTTCATCATCTTTCCACTGACCAAGAAGGGGGCGCATCCATGCGATATGTCAACTTTTCCACGAGGCTGATGCCCATGGTGGCGGCGATGGTGCTGCTGGCAGGGGTGGCGGGGGCCCAGACACAGTATGTCTCGGGGCTCGGCGATGAGGGCTGGTATTCCGACGACACTCGCGACCTGACTGGCGCGGATCTCGTCGGACTCAACTCGACGCTTCACGGCCGCCCGGGACAGACCCCGACTGCGGCAGATGATCTCGCAATCGCCCAGATTCTCTCCTTTGTGGCTCCTCCTCTCGGTTCTACCTTGGGCAACATCCTCAAGATCACGCAGGGCGACAACAATTTAACCAAGGGGACCATCAGCGCGGTCAACCTCGCTGGTTGGGCGCCGGCCTCCGACGTCCTGGACGCGGGTTTCTACGCATCCTACCGGTGGTACAAGGAACCGAATCCTACCGAACGGGCCCTGGCATTCCGTCTCATGTTCAAGTCACAGAACTGGACCGCCTCGCAGGCTGGCTTCACGGCCACGCGCAGCGGCGAACCCACCTGGGACCTGGGGCTCGTGTTTGTACCCGATAGCTCAACGCCAAACGCCTGGAACACCCATAACGTCGACCTCAACAACGGCACCTGGTTCCTCTACGGCCAGTCCGGCAACTCATACTGGGCCGACACGTTCGGTACGGCAACGCCCAACGGAACGATCGCCAAGACCCTGGCGGACTGGCAGGCCGATACGACGTGGGGGCCGGTGCTGTTCGGCGCCAACTCCGTCGTGTCCGGCATTCAGCTAGGTCTCGGATCGTGGCAGCGCAACTGCAATGCGTACATCGAATGGATGCAGACGTCCATCTACAACAGCGGGGTACCCGTGTTCTTCGGTGAACTGCCCCCGGTCCACAACGTGACGCAGGACACGTACTTCGGGACCATACAGGCAGCCATCGACGCGGCGGCGCCGGGAGACGTCATCCAGGTGGCTGGCGGGACTTACCGGGAACAGCTCTATATCGACAAGGATCTGACCCTGGCCGGGGCGGGGATGCTCCAGACCACCGTCGAGGCCCCCGATCTCATCGACCGGACCACCTTCGGCATCACCACCTGGACGGGGTCGGCCCGCACGGTCGACGCAGTCATCGCCGCCGTGGGTGCCACCGTCCATGTGACCGGCCTGAAGGTCGACGGCCGGGATACCGGCCCTGACAACTTCTACGGCATCTATTTCCATGACAGCAACGGGTCGGTGACCTCCTGCGAAGTGGCGGGGATCACCTATCCGTCGGGCCCCGGCGCCCAGCGGGTGGTGAGCATGTCCTTCAGCCACGGGCCGGTCACCGGACCGTTCACCATCGACGTCTCCGGCAACCTGATCCCCAGTTTCCAGAAGGGCGGGATCTATGTCGGCGGCCCCGAGATGGTGTTCACCGTGGACGAGAACGAGGTGCATTCCTATCCCACGCCCGACATCGCCGGCAACGGGATCCAGCTGTCCTACGGTGCGACGGGATCCACCTACATGAATGAAGTCTCGGGGGTCGGTTATACCGGCACGGACTGGTCCGGAACCGGAATCCTGCTCTTCGAGAGCGGGGACGTCACCATGGTGGACGATATCGTCACAGGGTGCGAGACCGGCGTGGGTTACAACGACTGGCGCTGGGTGTATGCCTCTCCGGTTCCGGTCAACCTCGACTTCCAGGGACTCGACCTCGACGGCAACGAGTGGAGCCTGGGGGCCAAGCTCTCGGGGCTGGAAGCGGACCTCAACCTGGTCATGACCGGCTGCAGCATCATCAACAGTAGCGGGGATGCCGTGGACATCTGGGGTTCGGGAATCGACCCCTGGGGCGGTACTGTCTACACAGGCTGGGACAACGGCGACCTGAACGTGTCCATTACCGGCCTGACGCTGAACAACACTGCCATCGACGGCATCTGGACGGCCGATCTGTCGGGTAATGCCACCAACACCGTCCACAGCTTCACGGTGAACGAGAGCAACTTCACCAACACCACCGGTGGGGCGATCGCGAACACGTTCACCTCGTACATCGAAGCTCCCAGGAACTACTGGGGCGATCCCAATGGTCCGATCATCGGAGCGAAGTCCGGTGGATCCAAGATGGCCGCGCCTCTTCCTTCTCCTGCCGGATTCGACCTGCCCGAGAAGGGATTCCAGGCCACGGTTCCGACCACGGGCGGGGACAAGCTCGCCGAGACGGTGACCGGCCCCGTCCACGCCAGCCCCTGGTACGGCGAACCGGTCGGGACGACGCCGATGATCATCGGCACCAGCACCTCCATCAACGAGGCTGTGGGTCTGGCCAACAACGGGGATACCATCATCGTTGCCGCCGGAACCTACAGCGAGATGGTCAGCCTGACGAAATCGCTGACGCTGCTGGGCGCCAACGCGGGCATCCATCCCGCGGTGGGGACCCATCCCACGGAGGTGGTGGGCACTCGGGGGCCGGAGTCCATCCTGGACGGAGCCCACGCCTTCGTTCCCAGTGCGGACGGCATCACCATCGACGGGTTCATGTTCACCGGTGACGGTGGGCGCATTGTCGACACCTATGCTGACGCAAACTCTTTCCATCTGACCAACTGCATCTTCGACAATGATGCCGTGGCAACGACCCAGGGCGTGATCCAGTTCGGCGGCGGAAGCCACACGGACATGACCCTGGACTTCAACCTGTTCATGGACCAGGGGGACCACACCATCTACACCGGTGGCGGTCCTTATGACCGGATGAACATCAGCTGGAACAGGTTCAACGTCATGGGTGATGGCTTGTTCTGGACCGCCACGCCTCTGGTCGATGGGGTCATCCAGGGCAACGAACTGGACGGGACCATCGGCGGGGTCCCGGGGATCGGGTACGGAACCATCAACGCCGGTCAGCTGGGCAACGTCCAGATCAAGGACAACTGGGCCCACGATCTGGTCTACACTCCGTTCCAGGTGGGGATCATCGGGGGCTCGGTGACGGGCAACACCATCGAGCGGATCTATCCCTACCCCGGGTATTACGGGTATTGCTTCCAGCTCTGGGGGGGGCTCTGGGGAACCGCGATCTCCACGAACGTGACGGTGTCCGACAATGTGTTCAGCTATAACGACATTCCCGGCAACACTTTGCCTGTTCACGGGTTCGACATCACGAGTCCGGATTCCGGTCCAGGGGTTGACGGGACGACCATCGTGATGAGGAACAACCAGTTCCTCGACGGCGGGGTCATTTCCGGTCCCCTGGGGGCGCGCCATCGTGGCGACAGCACCAAGTGGCTCGATGCGGTCGGCAACTGGTGGGGAAATGCCAGCGGGCCGTACCACGCCACTCTGAATCCCACCGGGACCGCCGGTGCGGTGGGCGACTTCGTCACGTTCGAACCCTGGCTGGGCCTTGCCGGCGTTGCCGTGGTTCCGGCGACCTCCGGCCCCCTGACCTGCGGCCTGACCCAGACCCTGACGTTCAGCCTGACGACGGACGAGTACACGCCGGACGTGTTCGGGTTCAACGCGGTGGTCCGGGCCACCGGAGAAGTCGACTGGGGTACGATCACGTCATTGGCCCCGTTCGGAGGGACGACGCAGTTCTACTCCTTCGACATGGGTGGCGGGGTGTACACCATTTCCGGCACGACCGTGGGCAACCCCACCCAGCCGATCTCAGGCGCCGGAACGACCGACCTGTTCAAGATCGATTTCGTGACGGCCTCCGATGGGACGGCCCAGATCACCTTCGACAGCTTCACGCTGCGTGACCCCGCGAACCAGTCCATTCCCGCCACGGCGACCGGCGCGACCATCGAGGTCGACTGCACGGCGCCTGCCGCGGTGACGGGCATCACGGCGGCCCCGGGCCACGAGAAGGTCGACGTGAGCTGGACCCATGACGGGACCGACGTGGCCTTCTACGAGGTCTACCGTGGTCTCTGGTACGACACCACGACCGGTGTCTCCGCCTACCCCGAGTACGACGATCTGGCCGGCGACGTGATCCCGACCCGCCCTGCGAGCCGGGCGGCGGCCGATCTGAGCGACGAGTGGGTGCTGGTGGACACCGTGGCCGTCGGCACCAACAGCCTCGTGGACGACGGCATGGCCTCCGGCCGCGGCGTGTACTACTACGAGGTGTTCCCGGTGGATGCGGCCTCCAACTGGGGTCCCGCAGCCGCGGCGAACGACCGGGCGACGAACTACTGGCTGGGCGACGTGACGGGTATCCCCGGCTTGGGCTACACGCCTCCCGACGGCGATGTCGACCCGGTCGACATGAACGCCCTTGGCGCCCAGTTCGGCAACACCGTGGCTCTCGGCGGTCTCCACAACGTCCTGGACGTCGGACCGACCGACGACTGGAGCCGGGTGGGCATTCCCCTGACCGACAGCGTGATCAACTTCGAGGATCTGATGGTCTTCGCGATGAACTTCGGCGTGGTCGGTCCCGCGAAGGACCAGGCTCCGATCTCGGCGACGGTCCAGCTGGCCTGGGTGCATTACGACAACGGCACCATGGCCCTGCGTCTGATCGACGGTTCGGGCCTGAAGGGCGTCAACGTGATGGCGCGTGCCGCGGTTTCCGGTGTCCGGAGCGGTGTGCTGCTCGATGAGCAGGCCGAACAGACGTTCCTGAAGAACATCGGATCCGAACTCGACGTGAGCGTGGCCCTGCTGGGCACGGGCAAGGGATTCATCGGTTCGGGCGACCTGTTCACGGTGTCGGCCGAGTCGGCGATCGCGTTCGAGGATCTGGCGATCAAGGCCCGCGGGACGGACAACCGCGAGCTCAAGATCGAGCTGGTCGAGGCGACGGACACGGCGACGCCGCGCGTGTTCAGCCTGAACGCGAACTATCCGAACCCGTTCAATCCGATGACGAAGATCAGCTTCTCGCTGCCTGAAGCGCAGTCGGTGCGGCTGATGGTCTACGGTGTGGACGGTCGTCTGATCAAGACGTTGCTGAACGAGCGCCGGGGCGCCGGTCAGCACGAGGTGGTCTGGATGGGTCGGGACGACGCCGATCAGCAGGTCGCCTCGGGCGTGTACTTCTACCGGCTGGATGCCGGTCCGTACAGCCAGGTCCGCAAGATGACCCTGATGAAGTAACCGCGTGGGGGAGCCGCCGTGCGGGGTGACCCGGCGGCGGCTCCCGAGATAGACCCCTGCCAATTGACCGCCCGGCCCAACCGCCGGGCGGTCATTGAATTGAAAACATTTTTAATTATTTGAGCTATCCTTGATAGTTTCCTCATCATGAGGGATGATCACGATCTCGCTCCAAGCTGGACGATCGGATTTATACGATGGGCACTGCGGCTCTGAACATCCTGGACTACGGGGACTATAGCCTGACCTAGGGGTCCAACAACCTGAACTACGACCCGCTGGCGGCCCCTCCTTCGATTCTCTGGAATTTCGGCCGGGATGGTCCCCCATGGGATCAACCTTATGGTTTCGCAATGTCCTTGACATCCAGGCTATGATCTGGGAAGATATCCCCCTCGCCCCCCATCGCCCTGTTTCCCGGGTTCGCCCCACCGCCGGGATATATCAATTCGCGTTCGATTTGCGTCGGAATACAACGCAGGATAATGCACATATTCTCCAGAATTATGACCGACGGAACGGTCCTCTGATTCACCGAGCGAGGTGATTCAGCCCCTTGGCGCCTTGGACAGGCCTCCAAGCAACCGATCCCACTTTGGGATTTTGTCATTTCCTTTTTCCATTTCGGGGGTACATCCATGAATCGTTCATTGAGCAAGGTCAGTCTGGCCGTCGGGCTGGTATTCTGTCTGGCCCTGACCGGGGCCGCGGTTGCGGATCCGCTGGGGGGATGGACGCCGTTTGTCATCAGGAACTCGGATACTTCCGGGACCCCGCCTACCCTCAACACGTTCCCGGCGCCTGACAATACCGTTGAATTCGTGGTCTTCGAGGGAGGCCAGAAGGCAGCCCTGGGCACCAACGCCGTCAACGGATCGATGGTCCAGGAGATCATGACCCTCCACATCGATCGTCTCGATGACGTCGGGACCTCCGGCTCGCTCTATGGCCCCTATTTCAACATCTGGGTCACCGATGGCCTGGGCCATTACGCGGTGATCGCCAACGAGCCCTCGAACCCCGAATGGGCGGCCGACCGCTGGTACGCCGCGAGCTGGGACGACCTGAAGGTCAAGACCTGCAAGGTCTACGAGACCCCGGGAGCGAGCGCGGGCACCAGCTGGGTCCACACCCACGCGGGCCTGTCCACGGGATTGACCTTCGAGGACGTGGGCGATCTCATGATCATGCCCCCGTCGCCTGCCTACATCGCCGATCCCCTGAATGCGGTGGGGTCCGGTGCCCCGGATGAACTGGGCACCAACGTGGCCTACGGCTACAACTGGATCTTCGGGGACACCCTCGCCAACTACGTCAGCGGCGACCCCGGTTTCCTGGTTGGGAACTACTACATCTACGATGCCTATCCGGTCCAGAACACGACCCAGTTGACGGGTTACATGACCATCGAGGCCGCGCTGGCCGCCGCCAATCCCTACGACACGATCACCGTCGCCAACGGGCCTTACAGTCCCGTCGGTACTCTGAACGTGACCGTACCGCTGACCCTGACGGGTGAGAGCGAATCCGGCGTCGCCATCCAGATCCCTGCCGCCGGGGGGTACGGGTTCTCCGTGGGTGCCGATGCTGTCACCCTCCAGAATTTCACCCTGGTCTGCGATGCGGCGAACCTGAACTATCCCATCCATGCTTCCGGGACGGGCAATCCTCCGGGTGGGTTCACGGGACTCACCATGACCGACGTCACGGTCATCGGCGCTCACAAACGGGCCGGGGTGGACATCCACGGCTACAACGACATCGTCCTGTCCCAAGTCTCGTCGTTCGACGCCTGGGGCGGCAACGGCATCCAGTTGACCGGAGTGGTCGGCGCCGACCTGGACAACATCACCACCGGCGACAACGCCTGGGGGTCCATCGCCATCTACTGTTCGAGTCCCACTTACCTGAATCGTGGTTCGAGCGATGTGGTCATCGACGGGGCTACCCTGAACGCCGGCGAGGATTACGTCTTCAGTCAGGACGAGTTCGGGCTGTTCAACGGCACCTACAGCATCACCGGCTACGAGTACAACGTCCGGAACTCACGGTTCCGTGAGGCGGGGGGATACACCGACTCCGAGGGTTACACGTTCCTGCGGGACGACCTGGCGGACGCCGCGGCCTTCGCCCTGGCCTTCACGGGCTACGAGCTCTTTTCGACCATCCTGGAGATCGCCACGGGGGACTATTTCGTCGCGGACGGAATGAGCGTCCAGGCTGCCGTCACCGAGGCCGATCCGGGATCCACCATCCACGTGGGTCCGGGAACCTATGTGGAGGCGATCCTCATCGAGAAGGACCTGACCGTGCTAGGCGCCACGGCCGGCGTCAATAAGAACGGATACACGGTGCCCGCGGGCTATGCCTGGGATCCGATGGTGGAGAGCATCATCAGTCACCCGGATCCCGTCACGGGATACGACGCCATCGTGGACATCCACGACACGGACAATGTGACCTTCGACGGTTTCGTGGTCGAGGAATTGAATGCGGTGGCCAACAAGAACGTCTCCCTGGTCAGGGTCTATGCCCACACCCGGGAGATCACCAACATCGACGTCGTCAACTGCATCATCGGTCCCAACACCAACACGACCATGCAGGATGGCGCCCAGGGCCGCATGGGCCTCTACATCATCAACCATCCCTACAACGATCTCGGGGTGGTGAACAGCACCTTTGCCGGCAACAAGATCTTCGATTGCCAGGGGAACGGCGACAACGTGTTCCTCTGGACCTCGTACTATTCCTACGGGGCGCCTGGTCCGGCCGACATGACCGGAACGGTGATCGAGGACAACGAGATCTACGGGTCGCACCGGTCGGGCATCGAAACGGCCGGCGGTTTCGCCAACCTGGTCATCCGGAACAACACGATCTACGGCCAGACCGGCTTGCCCGGCGATGATCCGGACTTCCTGAAGTACGGGCATGGCATCCAGTTGATACGGGGCTCTTCGGACAAGGTGTCCGATCCCTTGACCGCCTATGGCCCGGTGGATCTGCTCATCGAGGGCAACGAGATCTTCGGCAATCAGAAGTGCGGCATCTACATGGGTCCCAAGAACGAAAACGTCCAGTTCGTGGGGAACGTCATCCATGACAACGGCTGGGACGGCATCATGCTCGATCTCGAGGGCAACTACTGGAATCCCCAGTACGAAAGTCCTCCCGTGAGCGGGGACTATGCCTGCTATGACTGTAGCGAGGACATCAGCGCCTCGGGCAACGAGATCTACGGAAACGGAACCCTGGGTAACCCGATCGCGCAGCATGGATTCCAGGTGGTCGGCGTGCCGACCAACGGCCTCTTGGTCGCGGCGGAAGACAACTGGTGGGGAGATTCCACCGGACCCCTGGACACCAGTGATGATACCGGAACCGGAGGGCTGTACAATCCGGGCGGACTCGGGGACGAGGTTACCGATCACATCGATTACTACCCCTGGTCCGGCCTTGCGGGCGTTGCCGTGGTTCCTGCGACCTCCGGTCCGCTGACCTGCGGCCTGACCCAGACCCTGACGTTCAGGCTGACGACGGACGAGTACACGCCGGACGTGTTCGGGTTCAACGCGGTGGTCCGGGCCACCGGCGAGGTGAACTGGGGGACGATCACGTCATTGGCCCCGTTCGGAGGGACGACCCAGTTCTACTCCTTCGACATGGGTGGCGGGGTGTACACCATTTCCGGCACGACCGTGGGCAACCCCACTCAGCCGATCTCAGGCGCCGGAACGACCGACCTGTTCAAGATCGACTTCGTGACGGCTTCCGATGGGACGGCCCAGATCACCTTCGACAGCTTCACGCTGCGTGACCCCGCGAACCAGCCCATTCCCGCCACGGCGACCGGCGCGACCATCGAGGTCGACTGCACGGCGCCTGCTGCGGTGACGGGCATCACGGCGGCTCCGGGCCACGAGAAGGTCGACGTGAGCTGGATCCATGACGGGACCGACGTGGCCTTCTACGAGGTCTACCGTGGTCTCTGGTACGACACCACGACCGGTGTCTCGGCCTACCCCGAGTACGACGATCTGGCCGGCGACGTGATCCCGACCCGCCCTGCGAGCCGGGCTGCGGCCGATCTGAGCGACGAGTGGGTGCTGGTGGACACCGTGGCCGTCGGCACCAACAGCCTCGTGGACGACGGCATGGCCTCCGGCCGCGGCGTGTAC
>Ga0180009_10000589_pt1 | contig 49471 bp, 52 predicted proteins | sample OS_PC_MetaG_FD_123537 | JGI IMG/M metagenome (GOLD analysis project Ga0180009, IMG submission 123537) | Groundwater microbial communities from the Aspo Hard Rock Laboratory (HRL) deep subsurface site, Sweden - OS_PC_MetaG | ecosystem: Environmental > Aquatic > Deep subsurface > Groundwater...
AATTACTCCTATTGCTATGGAAAAAGAGCTTCGCTTTGCCATTCGTGAAGGTGGAAGAACAATAGGGGCAGGAGTGATTACAGAGATAATAGAGTAGTTAGAGGAGAAGATGTCTCAAAAAATTAGAATAAAGTTAAGTTCGTATGATTCTCGGTTATTAGATCAATCAATAAAGGATATTATTAAGACAGTAAAGCGAAGTGGCAGTAAAGTAGTAGGGGCTATCCCTTTGCCAACTGAAATAAGCCGATATACGGTACTTAGATCTCCGCATGTAGATAAGAAATCTAGAGAGCAGTTTGAGATGAGGGTGCATAAAAGATTGATAGATATTCTTGAACCTACTATGGATACTATAAATGCTCTTATGAAATTAGAATTATCTTCAGGGATTGAAGCAGAGATAAAGATTTAAAAAAGGTTAAGGATGAGAAGATGATTGGTTTGTTAGGAAGAAAGATAGGGATGACACATATATTTATCGAGCAAGGTGAGATGGTTCCTGTCACGGTAATAAAAGTAGGACCTTGCTATGTGGTTCAAAAGAAGACTATGGATGATGATGGATATAATGCTGTCCAATTAGGATATGAAGAGACCAAAGAAAAATTACTTAATAAGCCTAAAATAGGTCATCTGAAGAAAGCTAAGGTAGGTTTACTTAGACACTTACGTGAATTTAGGATGGCAGATTTAAGTAATTATGAAGTAGGTCAAGAAGTAAAGGTAGATCTTTTTAAAGAAGGAGAAATAGTTAATATAACTGGAACGACCAAAGGAAAAGGTTTTACGGGAGTAGTTAAACGTTGGGGATTCAAAGGAGGAAAGGCTTCTCATGGTTCTATGTTTCATCGAGCTCCAGGTTCTATTGGACAAGGTAGTTCTGATCCTTCTAGAGTCTTTAAAGGTACTAAGCTTCCTGGAAGAAAAGGAGGAAAAAGGTTTACCGTAACTAAACTTAAAGTAATAAAGGTTAACTTGGAGAAAAATTTAGTCTTGGTAAGAGGAGCAGTTCCAGGAAATGCCAATGGATTAGTGGAGATAAAGAGATATAAAGAAATTTGAGATTTTAAGATAAGGTTAAGTTTTCTAAGGAGAAGATTTTGGAAGTTGAAGTCTTAAATAATAAAAGTGAAATTCAAGAGAAGAGAGTAGGGTTTTCTGTTGAAGTTTTGAATAATAAAGGTGAAGTAACAGAAAAGGTGAGTTTAATCGAGGAAGTCTTTAATCATAAAGTGGTTATACCTGTTTTACATGAGGTAATAAAAGGCTATTTAAATAACAGACGCCTTGGTACGGCTTCAAGTAAGACAAGAGGGTTAGTTTCTGGAAGCGGAAGGAAGTTGTGGAAACAAAAAGGAACTGGTAGAGCTCGAGTGGGTAGTATTCGTAGTCCTCTTTGGAGAGGAGGAGGGACTGTTTTTGGACCCCTCCCTAAGGATTATTACGGAAAGTTACCTGCCAAGGTTAAGAAAAAAGCTTTATATATGTCCTTATCAGATAAGATTTTAAACCAGAAAATAAAAGTTATTAATGAATTTAGCTTTGAAAGTTTTAAAACTAAAGAAGCCGCAAATATTCTTTCTAATTTAAATTTAAGACTAAAAAAAGTTTTAATTGTAGTGGGAGAAGGAGAAGAAAGGGTAGTGGTTCCTTTTCGAAATATTAAAGGAATAAAAGTAATCAAAGTTAACGATCTTAATGCCTACGAAATTTTATTATTTCCAGAAATGTTATTTACTAAGAAGGCGTTAGATAAAATTCAGGGGTATCCAGAGTGAAATCTGAAACAGAAAAAATAATTATCAAACCTATTATTACAGAGAAAGCTACTGATTTATTAAAAGAAAACAAGTATGTTTTTGAAGTAAGTATCAAAGCTAATAAGATAGAGATTAAAAAAGCAATAGAGGACTATTTTAAGGTAAAAGTATTAAAAGTAAATACCTTAATTCAATATGGAAAATTTAAAAGAATTAGACATAAAGCAGGAAAGACTTCAGATTGGAAAAAAGCAATAGTTACCTTAAAAGAAGGTGAAGTTATAAATTTAGGGGCATGAAAAAGATATAAAAAAGGGATTATTCATTGTAAATTTATCATTACAAATTGTAAGTTTTAAATTTAAAATACTAAATTTGCAATTTAATAAGTCTTTAGCACGGTTACTATGAAGATATAGTAATTATTAATGAAAACCGGACATAGGAAATAATACCGACTGATTTTCAAGAGTGTAAAGTATAATTAGGAGTGTAAAGATAGAAGATGGGTATAAAGTATTATAAACCAGTTACTCCTGGGCGAAGAGGAATGTCGGCTGTAGATAATAAAGGATTAGATAAGACTAAACCTGAAAGGTCTTTGTTAAAAGTAGTAAAATACTCTGCCGGAAGAAACAATAAAGGACGAATTACTATTTGGCATAAAGGGGGGAGACACAAAAGACTTTATCGAGTTATTGATTTCAAACGAGATAAATTTGATATCCCGGCTAAAGTGGTTTCAATTGAATACGATCCTAATCGTTCAGCTAATATTGCTCTTTTAAATTACTTAGATGGAGAGAAGAGGTATATCTTAGCCCCAGAAGGATTAATTAAAGGAGATGTGGTGGTGGCAGGAGAAAAAGTAGAAATAAAAGCAGGAAATGCTCTTCCTTTAAAAAGTATTCCTACTGGTACAAATATTCATAATATAGAATTAAGAGAAAAAAAAGGGGGGCAATTAGCTAAAAGCGCAGGTAGCGTAGCCCAAGTAATGGCTAAAGAAGGAAATTACGGGTATATTAAACTTCCTTCGGGAGAAGTAAGAATGGTGCATTTGAATTGTATGGCTACCATAGGGCAGGTAGGTAATTTAGATCATGAAAATATATCTATAGGAAAAGCTGGTAGGTCTCGTCATTTAGGAATTCGTCCTACGGTAAGAGGTGTAGCTATGAATCCCGTAGATCATCCTTTGGGTGGAGGTGAAGGGAAGAGTTCAGGAGGAAGGCATCCTTGTACGCCATGGGGAAAGCCTACCAAAGGATATAAGACTAGGAATAATAAGACTACCGAGAAGATGATTATTAAACGACGAAAGAAGTAAAGAGGAGATTATGGGTAGATCGCTGAAAAAAGGACCTTATGCAGATGTGAAATTATTAAAGAAGGTTGAAGATATGTCTAAGGCAGGAGAGAAGAAGGTAATAAAGACTTGGTCTCGAAGATCCACCATCTTTCCAGAGATGATAAGTTATACGTTTGCAGTTCATAATGGCAAAAAGTTTATTCCCGTCTTTATTACGGAGAATATGGTGGGTCATAAATTAGGAGAGTTTTCTCATACTCGGACTTTTCGGGGACATAAAAAATCTGAAAAAAAGACTACTCTAAAGTGAGGAAGGTATAAAAACGTGGAAGCCAAAGCCATAGGTAAATATATAAGAATATCTCCTAGAAAGGTAAGGCAGGTTATTGATTTAATCAAAGGCAAAAAAGTAAGAGAGGCAACTAATATCTTAAAATATACTCCTAAGAAGGCCGCTTACTTATTGGCTAAAGTATTAAAGTCTGCTTCTTTTAATGCTGCTAATAAAAGAAAGGAAGTAGATGTAAATAATATGCGGATAAAATTGTGCTATGCTGATGGGGGACCAATGATTAAGAGGATTCAACCTCGAGCTATGGGTAGAGCTAATAGAATCTTAAAAAGAACAAGCCATATTACGGTAGTTTTAGAAGATTAAAAAAAGGAAGTTAAAGTGGGAAGAAGGTCTTCTTAAAATAATTGATCATGTTATGGTAGTTACGGTAGTTTTAGAAGATTAAAAAAAGGAAGTTAAAGTGGGAAGAAGGTCTTCTTAAAATAATTGATCATGTTATGGTAGTTACGGTAGTTTTAGAAGATTAAGAAAAGGAAGATTAATTATGGGGCAAAAGGTTCATCCTTATGGATTTCGAGTAGGTTATATTTATGACTGGCAATCAAAATGGTGCCTTAAAAAAGGTTATACGGAAGCTTTGCAGGAAGATTTAAGGATTAGAAGGAAGGTAGAAGAAAGACTTAAAACTGCTAATATTTCTAAGGTTATTTTAGAAAGAAGTGGGCAAAAGTTAAGGGTAGTTATTCATACTGCTCGTCCGGGAGTTGTTATTGGGCGAAGTGGGAGTGAGATAGAGAAATTAAAAAAGGAGTTAGAAAGCCTAAGTAGTAAAGAAATAACTTTAGATGTAGTTGAGATTAAGAAGGCGGAGTTAGAGGCGATGGTAGTTTCACAAGTTATTGCTCAACAACTTGTGAAAAGAGTATCTTATAAGAGAGCTATGAAGAGAGCAATAACGGCTGCCTTAAAAGCAGGTGCTTTAGGAATAAAGGTGATGTGTTCAGGTAGATTAGGGGGTGCAGCCATTGCCCGGACTGAATGGTATCGAGAAGGGAGGTTGCCTCTCCATACCATAAGAGCTGATATTGATTATGGGTTTAGTGAGGCTACTACCACTTATGGACAAGTAGGTGTTAAGGTTTGGATATTTAAAGGTGAAATTATTTTAAAAGAAAAGAAGGTAAAGTTAGAGGAATTAGAAAGCCAAGAAGAAAGTAAGTTACAAAAGTTAGTGGAAAAAGAAACAAACAAAGAAAAGGTGGAAGACTTAGAAGATAAGGAAGATAAGCAGGAAGAAATAATTAAAGAGACTATTGAAGAGATTGAGGAAGAAGAAAGTCAAGAAGAGGAAGTGAAAGTATAATGTTAATGCCTAAAAGAGTGAAGTATCGAAAACTTCACAGAGGTAGAATGAAAGGAAAAAGTCTTTCTGGTTGTGCCATTAATTTTGGAGAATATGGCTTACAAGCTTTGGAACCAGCTTGGATTACTGCTCGTCAGATAGAAGCAGCGCGAATTGCTATGACTCGTCATATTAAAAGAGGAGGGAAGATTTGGATTAGAGTATTTCCAGATAAGCCAGTAACTAAAAAACCAGCTGAAACTCGTATGGGAAAAGGAAAGGGGTCTCCTGAGTTTTGGGTAGCGGTAGTAAGGCCTGGTCGCATGCTTTTTGAATTGTCGGGAGTTTCTAAAGAAGTGGCTAAAGAAGCAATGAGGTTAACTTCTTATAAGTTACCTATTAAGACAAAATTTGTTTCTCGAGAAAGAGGGCTAGTGTGAAGTTTAAAGAATTAAGAGAGCTTTCTTTAGAAGAATTAAAGCAAAAAAAGGTCGACTTAAAAGAAGAATTTTTAAATCTAAGAGTGCAGTCTAGTTCAAAAAAATTAGATAATCCATTAAGGATGCGCTTGGTGAAAAGAATGATTGCTGCTGTAAATACAAAATTGAGAGAAAATAGTATTAAGTAAAGGAAAGAAAGATGAAAGAAAGAGGTCAGAAAAAAGTTAAAACTGGAGAGGTAATTAGCGATAAGATGGATAAGACTGTAGTAGTTAAAATAAAGAGATTGGTAAAGGATCCTCTCTATAAGAAATATGTTCGTAAGAGTTCTAAGTTTTATGCTCATGATGAAGAAAATAAATGCAAGATTGGTGATCGAGTAAAGATTATGGAGACTCGTCCTCTTTCTAAAACTAAACGGTGGAGAGTAGTGGAGATTGTAAGTTAAAGAGTAAGATAGTATTCTTATATAATTGAGGATTAAATGATTCAACAGCAGACATATTTAGAAGTAGCAGATAACTCAGGCGCTAAAAAGATTATGTGTATTAAGGTTTTAAAAGGAAGTAAAGCTCGTTATGCTAGAGTGGGAGATATTATTGTAGCTTCAGTAAAAGAGGCTACTCCTAATGCCCCTATAAAAAAAGGAGATGTCGTTAAGGCAGTAGTGGTTAGAACAACCAAAGAAACTAAACGAAAAGATGGTTCTTATATAAGATTTGATGATAACGCCGGAGTGATTATTGATGACCAGAAAGAACCCAGAGGAACAAGAGTTTTTGGGCCGGTAGCCAGAGAATTACGAGAAAAGCAATTTTTAAAAATTGTTACTTTGGCTCCTGAGGTAGTATAATCTAAAAATGGGAGTAGTTGTTAACGAAAATTAGACATAGGAAGTAATACCGAGCAATGAAAGATAAACTCATTAGAGTTGATTTGCTCTAAGTTAAATTTTCATTAATAGGTGCTATAAAGAATTATTTATACTAAGAGGTTATTAAAAGTATTTTTAATTTTTATTCCGATAAAGAAAGAGATTTAAAAGGTTATGCTTGGATTTAGTTTAAATGTCAAAAAAAATGATCAGGTAGCTGTAATTACCGGAAAAGACAAAGGGAAACAAGGTAAGGTTTTAAGGATTTTAAGAGCTAAGGGTAAGGTAATTATAGAAGGAGTTAATCAAAAAAAGAAACATTCTCGCCCTACTGGTAAGAATCCACAAGGTGGTATTATTGAAATTGATGCCCCCATCCATATTTCTAATGTGATGGTAATTTGTCCTAATTGTAGTAAACTTACCAGGATAGGAAAAAAGTTTTTGGGAAACGGGAAAAAAGTAAGAATATGTAAAAAGTGTCAGGAAGTAATTGAAAAGTAGGTGTTTATTATGGTTCGTTTAAAGGAAAAGTATTTTAAAGAGATAATTCCAGAAATGATGAGAAAATTTAATTGTAAAAATAGAAATACGGTACCTAAATTAGAAAAGATAGTCATTAATATGGGTGTTGGCGAAGCTAATACTAATATAAAAGCTTTAGATTCAGCGATGAAAGAATTAGCTCTCATTACCGGACAGTGTCCTACTAAAACTTATGCTAAAAAATCAATAGCTGCTTTTAAAGTTAAAGAAGGTATGCCTGTGGGGTGTAGAGTTACCTTAAGGGGAGATAAGATGTACGAAGTGTTAGATCGTCTGATTAATGTAGCTTTACCAAGAATAAGGGATTTTAAAGGAGTTAATTCTTCTTTTGATGGACAGGGAAATTATACTATGGGAATTAAGGAACAAATTATTTTTCCAGAAATAAATTATGATCAGATAGAGAAAGTAAGAGGAATGAATATTTCTATCGTTACCACTACTAATGATGATAAGAAAACACTTGATCTTTTGAGTCTTTTTGGATTACCTTTTACCAGGAGCTAAGTAAATAAATTTTATCTTAAAAATAGTTTGGTGAAAAATGGCAAAAAAATCTATGCTCATAAAAGCAAAAAAAGTACCTAAGTTTAAGGTTCAAAAGTATAATCGGTGTTCAATTTGTGGACGACCAAGAGGATATTATCAAAAATTTGATATGTGTAGGATTTGTTTTAGAAAGTTAGCCTTAGAAGGAAAGATACCGGGAATTATAAAAGCTAGTTGGTAAAGTAGCTGGTAAAAAAAAATTAGTAAGGATTGGTAAGGATTAAAAAATGGTTATAAATGATTCAATTGCTGATTTACTAACAAGAATTCGTAATGCTCAAAATGTTTATCATGATAAAGTCGATGCACCTGCTTCTAAGATTAAATTAAGTATTGTCGAGGCCTTAAAGAGAGAAGGATTTATTAAAAGCTTTAAGCTTATTGAGGATAATAAACAAGGGATGATTAGGATTTACCTAAGATATGGACCTTCCAAAGAAAAATATTTTGCTAAGTTAGTTAGAGTAAGTAAGCCAGGTCGAAGAGTGTATTTAGGCAAAGATAAAATTCCAAATGTTTTAAATGGCTTAGGAATAGCTGTTCTTTCTACTTCTAAAGGAATATTGACCAATAAGGAATGCCAACAATTAGGTATTGGCGGCGAAATGTTATGTTATGTTTATTAAGTTATGGTCCAATAAAGAACAAAATTTTATAATCAACTAAGATTATTAAAATTATATCCAAATAAATCAGGTTGGCAATTTTAGAATACAGAAGGACAGAATATTCTGACTACTGAATTCTAAATACTAAGGACTTAATTTTTACAAACCAATTTTGCTTGAGTCTATATTAAATTTAAATTAAGGTATTTAAGATGTCTCGAATTGGAAAAAAACCTATTTTATTAACAGAAAAAGTTTTAGCTAGTGTAAATAACCAGATGATTGAAATTACTGGTCCTAAGGGGACTTTGTCACGAGAGATCCATCCACTAATTTCAATGGTCGTGAAAGATAATAAGGTTATAGTTTCGACCAATAATAAAGATAAATTTGGTAAATCTCTTCATGGTCTTTATAGGGCTTTAATTAATAATATGGTTATTGGGGTAAGTGATGGGTTTTCTAAGCTTCTCCTTATTCATGGAGTTGGGTATAAAGCCGCCTTACAAGGACAGGTATTAAATCTACAGTTAGGTTATTCTCATTCTATTAGCTATCCTTCTCCTCCTGGGGTTACGATTGAAGTTCTTACTCCTACTCAAATTAAAGTTTCTGGAATAGACAAGGAATTAGTAGGTGAAATAGCAGCTAGGATTAGGGCATTTAAAAAGCCCAATGTTTACAAAGGAAAAGGAATTATGTACGAAGATGAGACAGTTAGGAAAAAACCTACTAAAACAGGAGTAAAAAAATAGTTATGCTGACTAATAAAAAGAAGATAGATAGAGACAAAAGACATAAAAGGATTCGACAAAAAATAGTAGGGACTGAAGAAAGACCAAGGCTATCTGTCTTTAGAAGTTCTAAGAATATATATGCTCAATTAGTTAACGATAGAGAAGGAAAGACCTTAACTTATGCTAATAGTTTAGAGAAAGATATAAGAGGTCAAGGTAAGATGGAAACTGCTAAATTGGTGGGTAGTTTAATTGCTAAAAGAGCTTTGGAGAAAAATATTAAAGAGGTAGTCTTTGACCGAGGTGGCTATCTATATCATGGGAGAATAAAGTCTTTAGCCGAAAGCGCTAGAGAAATTGGATTAAAATTTTAATGTAGGTATTAATGTAGGTATAAAAATGGATAAAAATGTAGAGACTAGAGAAGCAAATTTAATTGAAAAAGTTGTCAGTATCAGAAGAAATGCCAAGGTAGTAAAAGGAGGACGAAGGTTTAGCTTTAGTGCTTTGGTAGCCGTAGGTAATGGAATGAAAGAAGTAGGGATAGGTTTTGGTAAAGCTAAAGAAGTTTCCTTAGCTATTGCTAAAGCTGTAGGATTGGCTAAAAAACAGATGGTGGAAATTCCTACCAGTGGTAATACTATTCCTTGCCAAATAATAGGGAAGTTTGGAGCTTCAAAAGTTTTGCTTAAACCAGCAAGATCTGGTACGGGAATTGTAGCCGGAGGACCAATAAGAGCTATTTTTGAAGCAGCCGGCGTAAAGGATGTTTTAGCTAAATCTCTATGTAGTTCTAACGCTATTAATAATGTTTATGCGGCTATGGAAGGGATAAAAGAGATAAAAAAGATTTTAGAAAGAGTAAGGCTTCAAAAAGGGGTTTGATGAAGAAGATAAAGGTTACATTAGAAAGAGGTTTAGCTGGAAAGATTAATAAACATAAGAGAACTATCTTGGCTTTAGGTCTTAAGTATCCTCATTGTCAAGTAATAAAGGAAGATAATCCAGTCATTAGAGGAATGATTAGGAAAGTAAGTTATTTAGTAAAGGTAGAGGAAGTAAAAGAATGAATTTAGCTCAATTGTATCCGGCTATAGGTTCTACAAAAAAAAGGAAAAGAGTAGGAAGAGGTACTGGTTCAGGACACGGAGGAACTTCTACTCGGGGAAATAAAGGACAAAGAGCTCGCAGTGGGGGTAAGTCTCAGCCTTACCAGGGATTTGAAGGGGGGCAAATGCCTCTAATGAGGAGAACTCCTAAAAAGGGGTTTACTAATATTTTTAAGGAAAAATATAGTTTGGTTAATATTATTCACTTAAATAAGTTTAAAGCTAATACTAAAATAGACAAGGAATTGCTCTTAGCCAATAAAGTAATTAAAGGAAAGAAGTTTCCGGTGAAACTGTTATCTGAAGGAGAGATTAATTTTCCTGTAACTATCGTGGTTGACAAAATAAGTAAAAAAGCCAGAGAAAAGATAGAAAAGGCAGGGGGCAAGGTAGAGATAAATGCTTAAGGCTTTAGCTAACTCCTTCAAAATTTCTGATTTAAAGAAGAGGATTGTTTTTACTTTAGTCTTAATTATTGTGTTTAGAGTAGGGGCTTTTATTCCTACTCCAGGCATAGATGCGGTTGCTCTTTCAGAATATTTTAAAAGAATGCAAGGAACTATTTTAGGTTTCTTGAACTTATTTTCAGGAGGTGCTTTTGAGAATTTTTCTATCCTGGCTTTAGGCATTATGCCTTATATTAGCGCTTCTATTATTATTCAATTATTGACCGTCGTAATTCCTTATTTAGAGAAGTTATCTAAAGAAGGAGAGGTGGGTAGAAAAAAGATTACTCAGTATACCAGATGTAGTACTGTTCTTCTTAGTTTAATTCAATCTGCAGGTTTAAGTTTTTGGATGCAAAGCATTCAAGCTTCTGATGGGTCTTCTATTGTCTATCAACCGGGAATTTTTTTCCATTTAACAACCATGATCACTTTAACTACCGGGACAGTATTTCTAATGTGGCTGGGAGAGCAAATTACAGAAAGGGGAATTGGTAACGGAATTTCCTTGTTGATCTTTGCCGGCATTGTGGCCAATGTACCTGGAGATATTGCTAATACCATAAAGTTGTTATATACAGGAGAAATAAAGATATTGGCCATCTTATTTGTTTTAATCTTAATAGCCTTAGTTACAGCGGCGGTAATTATTATGCTTTTAGGGCAAAGAAGGGTTACGGTTCAATATGCCAAAAGAATTGTAGGAAGAAAGGTTTATGGAGGACAAAGTACCCATATTCCTTTGTTGGTTAATCAAGCTGGTGTTATTCCAGTAATATTTGCTTCTTCTATTTTAGCTTTTCCTTCTACTTTGGCTACTTTTCTGGGTAGAGATAATGCTATCATTAATAATATATTAAGTTACTTAGGACAAGGTGGGTTTTTATATAGCCTGATCTATGTAGCCTCGATAATTTTCTTTACTTATTTTTATACAGCTGTGATCTTTAATCCTAATGATGTAGCAGAGAATATGCGTAAACATGGAGGCTTTGTCCCTGGTATTCGTCCTGGTAAACCTACCGCTAATTATATTGATAATATCTTATCAAGGATTACTTTAGTAGGAGCTATATTTTTAGCCTTAATTGCTTTACTTCCAGATTTATTGATTAATTGGGTAAAGGTACCTTTTTATTTTGGAGGAACTGCTTTATTGATTGTCGTAGGAGTAAATTTAGATACCATCAAGCAGATTGAGTCTCATTTATTGATGAGAAATTATGAAGGGTTTATGAAGAAAGGTAAACTAAGAGGTAGAAGATAATGAGATTAATCTTTTTAGGTCCTCCAGGTGCAGGTAAAGGCACTCAAGCAAAAAGAGTAGCTTTGAAATATAAGATTCCTCAAATTTCTACAGGAGATATCCTAAGAAAGGCAATAGCTAATGAAACTAAAAAAGGGATAGAGGCCAGATCCTTTATGGAAAAAGGCCAATTAGTGCCAGATGAGATTATCTTAGGAATTATTAAAGATTATTTAATTAGTCAAGAAGGTAAGAACGGGTATATTTTAGACGGATTTCCAAGAACTATTAACCAAGCTATTGAATTAAATCATTTTTTAGAAGAGTTAGAAGTAAAGTTAACCGCGGTCATTAATTTTAAGGTAGAAAATGGGGTAGTAATAAAAAGGTTAGGCGGAAGAAGAGGGTGTAAAAGTTGTGGTGCTCTGTATCACTTAGAATACTTAAAACCTACCAAAGAAAATGTATGTAATGTCTGTCAAGGAGAATTATATCAAAGGAATGACGATACAGAAGAAGTAATAAAAAATAGGCTTTTAGTTTACGAAAGGTTAACTTCTCCTCTCATTGTTTTTTATCAAAGACTAAACTTATTAAAGGAGATAGATGGAGAAAAGGATATAGAAGTAATCTTTAATGAGATTATAGCTTTTCTTGAAGAAAGATTATGAAGAAAGATTAATTAGGTGATTAATTTAAAGTCAGAACAAGAAGTAGGTTATATAAGAGAAGCAGGAAAAATTTTAAAAGAAGTTTTAAGGAGATTGGAAAAAACGGTAATTCCGGGAGTAACTACTAAAGAATTAGATAAAATAGCTTATCATCATATAGTTTCTAAAAAAGCTATTCCTGCTTTTTTAAATTATCGGGGTTTTCCAGCAAGCATATGTACTTCAAGAAATTATGAAGTAGTTCATGGGGTGCCAAATAACGTAGCCTTAAGAGAAGGAGATATTATAAGTATTGATGTTGGTGTTTTATTAAATAGCTACTATGCTGACGCGGCTATAACTTTACCTGTGGGAAAGGTGTCAAAAGAGGCAGCTAATTTAATAAAAGTAGCTAAAGAAGCTTTGAACGAAGGAGTAAAATTAGCAGTGGCCGGTAATAGATTAGCAGATATTTCCTATAAGATTCAAAGTATGGCTGAAAGGGTAGGATATTCAGTAGTAAGGGATTTTGTAGGACATGGAATTGGAAGAAATATGCATGAGGAACCTCAAGTTCCAAATTTTGGAGAAAAAGGAAAAGGTCCTCGTTTGAAAAACGGAATGGTGTTATGCTTAGAACCAATGATTAATTTGGGTGGTTATGAAGTAGAAGTTTTGGATGATAAATGGACAGTAGTAACTAAAGATCGAAGTTTTTCCGCTCATTTTGAACATACCATCTATGTTCGAAATGGAGATCCGGAAGTACTCACTTAACTAATTAAAGAGAAGTTTTTTAAAAAGAAAATGATTTTAATAAATCATAAAAAAAAGGAAAAGATATGGCCAAAGAAGAAGGTATTCAAGTTGAAGGGGTGGTTATAGAAGCATTGCCGAATGTTATGTTTAAGGTAGAGTTGGAAAATGGTCATAAAGTCTTAGCCCATATTTCTGGTAAAATGCGGATGAATTACATAAGAATTTTAGTTGGAGATAAAGTAACAGTGGAACTTTCACCGTATGATTTAAGCAGGGGTAGAATTACATACCGGAAATAAAATAGCTTGAAAAAGAGAGTAAAAGAGAGTAAGATAAAAAAATGATTAAATTCAAGGAAAAGAATAAATGAAAGTAAGAGCCTCAGTTAAAAAGATTTGTAATAAGTGTAAGGTTATTAAAAGAAAAGGGAAAATAAGAATAATCTGTGTTATTCCTAAACACAAACAAAGACAAGGTTAGGAGGAAGTTTTGGCTAGAATAGTAGGTATAGATTTGCCACGAAACAAAAGGATTGAAATTGCCTTAACTTATATTTATGGCATTGGCAATAGCTTGTCAAAAAGGATATTAATTACGACTAATATTAACCCTAATACTCGAGTAATTGATCTTACGGAAGATGAAGTTAATAGACTTCGTCAAGTAATTGAAAAAGAATATAAAGTAGAAGGGGATCTTAAAAAAGAAGTCTTTATGAATATAAAGAGGTTAGTAGAGATAGGGTCGTATCGAGGAACAAGGCATCGACGAAATCTTCCCGTAAGAGGACAACGAACAAAAACAAATGCTCGGACACATAAAGGTTCTAAACGGGCAGTAGGAATTAAAAAGAAGAGTAAAGTTTAAGGAGAAAAATGGTGGTCAAAAAGGGGAAATCGGTAAAGAAAAAAGAAAAGAAGAGAGTAACCATAGGAGTTGCCCATATTCAGTCTACTTTTAATAATACTATCGTAACTATTACTGATATTGATGGAAATGTCTTAGCTTGGTCTAGCGCCGGATGTGCAAAATTTAAAGGTTCTCGGAAAAGTACACCATTTGCTGCTCAGATAGTAGCAGAAAATGCAGCTAAGAAAGTTATGGAATATGGCATGCAAAAGGTTTCTGTCTTGGTTACTGGTCCTGGTGCAGGAAGAGAGCCAGCAATTAGGTCGCTTCAAGCGGCAGGATTAGAAATAAAGTCTATTAAGGATGTAACCCCTATACCTCACAATGGGTGTCGATCTCCTAAAAAGAGAAGAGTTTAAAGGAGTGTAAAATGGCAAGGTACATAGGACCGGTTTGTAAATTATGCAGAAGGGAAGGAGTAAAGTTATTTTTAAAAGGGGAGCGGTGTGATACGAGCAAATGTGCCCTAGTTCGAAAAAAGAGCGAGATGGGAGCTAAGCCTAAAGGGGCAAAAAAGAAACTGTCAAATTATGCTGTGCAGCTGAGAGAAAAACAAAAATTAAAGAGGATTTATGGTATTTTAGAAAAACAGTTTAAAAATTATTTTGTAAAAGCTAAAAAACAGAGAGGGATTGTAGGCGATAACTTGTTGACCCTTTTAGAGAGAAGATTAGATAATGTCATCTGTCGGTTAAATTGGGTGGTTTCCCATAGACAAGCTCGTCAATTAGTAAAACATGGATTCTTGTTAGTGAATGGGAGAAGGGTAGATGTTCCTTCCTTTTTAGTAAAAAGTGGCGATGAAATAAGATTAAAGGAGGATAAAAATATAAAAGAGTTAGTAGAAACTTCTCTAAAATCTAAAGGTCAGAAGGATATTCCTTCCTGGTTACTTTTAGATACCCAAAAAATCTTAGCCAAAATTTTAAAAATTCCCACTAGAGAAGATGTAATTATACCTATAAAAGAGCAATTAGTAGTAGAATTATGCTCCAGATAATTATTAAATTAGAGGTAAAAAAATGAGGGGCGATGAGCTTAAAAAATTAATTAATAAATCAAGAAAAATAGAATGGGATGAAAAAACCTTAACTAATTATTATGGTAAATTTACCATTAGTCCTTTTGCCAAAGGAATGGCTATTACCATAGGTAATAGCTTAAGAAGAATGTTTCTTTCTTCTATAAAAGGAGCAGCCGTAACTTCCATAAGAATAGAGGGAGTTTTGCATGAATTTACTACTATTCCTGGAGTAGTAGAAGATATGAGTGAGATTATCTTAAATCTTAAGAAACTTGTTGTTAAGTTAAATGATTCTGGCCCTCAAAAGATTTATATAAAAAAGAAAGGGGCTGGAGAAATAAAAGGTTGCGATATTATTTGTAACGATAAAGTAGAAGTCATTAGTAAAGATTTGCATATTGCCGATTTAAACGAAGATGCAGATTTAAGTATGGAGTTAGAAGTAGATGAGGGGTATGGTTATGTATCTGCAGAAAGAAATAAGACTCCAGGTCAACCGTTGGGAGTTATTCCAATTGACTCTATCTTTACCCCGGTAAACAAGATAAGTTTTTCTGTGGAAGAAGTGAGAGTAGAACATTGGACAGATTTCGAGAAATTGATGTTAGAAATTCATACCAATGGTTGCTTATCCCCTAAAAATGCTTTGACGCAAACGGCAAAAAATTTAAGAGATCTCCTGGCTTTATTTATAGATGAAGAAGAAGTAATGGAGGAAAGAATAGAAGAAGAGACTGAAGAAGAAGACAAATTAAAAGCAATAACCACCGCTATTAGTATAGAAGAATTAGAACTTTCTGTTCGGGCTGCTAATTGTTTACGAGGGGATAGTATTACTACCTTAGGTGAGTTAGCTAAAAAGACAGAACAAGATATGTTAAAAACGCGTAATTTTGGGAAGAAATCTCTTAATGAGATTAAGGAAAAGTTAGCTCTGCATGGCTTAACCTTAGGAATGAAAGAGGTTCCTTAAATAAGAGACTTTCCCCTGAATAGGAGATAGCAAGAATTATGAAACACTTAAGAAAAAATAAAAAAAAGTTAGGGAAATCTGTTAGTCATAGGAGAGCTATGTTGAGTAATATGGCTAGTAGTTTATTAAAGTATAAGACTATTACTACTACTTTAGCTAAGTCTAAGTTTTTGATTACTTTAGTAGATCGTCTCATTACTTTAGCTAAAGAAGAGAACCTTCATCACCGCCGACAAGTTTATAAATTTATCAAGGAAGATGAAGTGGTAAGAAACTTATTTAGTAACATTGCGCCTTACTTAAAAGATCGCCCAGGAGGTTATCTTCAGATAATTAAATCTCACTATCGGATGGGAGATAGGGCTTCAATGGTAATAGTAAAGCTTTTAGCTTAAAGGTCTACCTTAGTTTTAAGATATTTATTTAAAGCGCCCAAGCAAAAGGCGCTTTTTGTATTTATGTTGGAATTTTGAGCTTAATTGAAGATAGTGTGAAGAAAATTGAAGATAGTGTGAAGATTTAGATAACTAACTGTTGACTAACCATAATGAAGAATATTAAATTAGTAGTAGCCTATGATGGAACTAATTATTTTGGGTGGCAGAAGCAATCTCATCTTAGGACCATAGGAGGCATGATTGAAGAAAAACTTTCCCAAATTTGTAATGAGAAAGTAAAACTTCTTTCTGCGGGGAGAACAGATAAGGGAGTTCATAGCTTAGGGCAGGTGGTAAATTTTAAAACAAAGACTAATTTAAAGGTAGAAATAATAGAGAAAGCTTTAAATAGTCTTTTACCTAAGGATATCGTTATTTTAAAAGGAGAAGAAGTAAATGAAAAATACCATGCTCGTTTTTCGGCTGTATTTCGAACTTATCAATATTTAGTCTTAAATCAAGAAACTTATTCTCCATTTTGTCGAAATTATATGTGGTGGGTAAAGGATAAGTTAAATTTAAGAAGAATGAGATTAACTTCTAAGTATTTTTTAGGTCAGCATGATTTTTCTCCTTTTTCTACAAATTTGAAGGAAATTAAGAATCCTCAAAGAGAAGTTAAAGAGGTAAGGATTATTAAAGAGAAAAATATTATTAAGTTTATAATTACAGCTAATGCTTTTTTACCCCATATGGCAAGAGGAATAGTGGGAGTTTTAATAGAAGCAGGAAAAGGACGTTTGTCGATAAAGGAGATAAGAGACATATTAGAAGGCAGAGAAAAAAAGGTTAATAAGGTGATATTTGCTTCTCCTTGTGGGTTATATCTTTTAAAAGTTGGATACTTAGCTAATAAGTAATCGTTCAGGTGTTAGTTTTCAGTCATCAGTTTCTAAAGGTGACTACCAATTTTCACCCGTAACTGAGGCATTATTCAAAAGAAACCAGGCATTGATTACAAATGATAGTAAAAAAAGAGGTTTTTAATCTTGAGTAGAACTAAAACAAAAGATCATCGTCCTTGGGGATATTTTGTAGTCTTAAGCAATGAGCTTGAGCATAAAGTTAAGAGAATTGTAGTTTATCCAAAAAAGCGGTTAAGTATGCAACGGCATCGGTATCGTAGTGAGCACTGGTATATAATCTATGGAGAAGCAGTCGTTATTTTAAATGATAAAAAGATTTATCTTAAAGCAGGAGAATCTATAGATATTCCTCAAGAAGCTGTTCATAGAATTGAAAATATAGGTATTTCAAATATGGCTTTTATTGAAATTCAAAGAGGCGAATATTTTGGAGAAGATGATATAGAGCGACTAGAAGATGATTATGGCCGCGAATTAGGTGGTAAAGCCATATCGTAAACGTTCAGCTGTCAAAAATATCTTTCTTAATTGAGACAAAATTATTATTAGTTATTATAGTATTAAACCGAAAATTTTGTTGACAAAAATTAACTAATTAGCTATATTTTACTAAGTTTTGATACTTAATTACTGTTTTATTATTTTTAATAGTAGCTCCAAGGGAGGGGTGTAGTTAGGCAAGACATAAAGGTATCTTAATAATACCTCATATCTTATTTAAGCCAAACGATAAGAGAGCTGATGAAAGTAGCTTGATATAGTTTGGTTTTTTTTGTTTTTAGGCAGATATGAGCATAAAAAGATTATTATTACCTTTATTAATTTGCTCAATACTTTTTCCTTTTCTTTCTCAGGCTGAAGTTGGAGATATTTATACTATTGCCGGGGATGGGATGTCTAATTTTTATGGTGATGGAGGACCAGCCATTTCTGCTTCTTTGAGGAGCCCTTCGGGTATTACCATAGATAAAGAAGATAATTTATATTTAGCTGATACTTTAAACCATAGGATCAGAAAGATTGATAAAAATGGAATCATTACAACCATTGCTGGAAATGGGATAGTTGGTTTTTCTGGAGATGGAGACTTAGCCACAAAGGCTTCTCTAAGTGAACCGGTAAGTATTTGTTTAGATCAAAAAGAAAACATCTATTTTTCAGATTCTAAGAACCATAGGATCAGAAAGATTGATAAAAATGGAATCATTACAACCATTGCTGGAAATGGGATAGTTGGTTTTTCTGGAGATGGAGACTTAGCCACAAAGGCTTCTCTATATCTTCCTTATGGTATTTTTATAGACAAAGAAGATAATTTATACATCTGTGATTCTTTTAATCATCGTCTTAGAAAGGTTAACCAAGATGGAATTATTGTCACCGTAGCAGGTAACGGAGAAGAAGGCTACGATGGAGATAATAAAGATGCTTTATCTTCTAAGCTTCGTTATCCTCATGGAGTATTAGTTAATAGTTTTGGGGATATTTATATTACCCATACTTGCAATAGCAGAATTAGAAAGGTTGATACTAAAGGAATTATTACTACTATTGCTGGAAATAATCAAGAAGGTTACTCTGGAGATAATCTCCTGGCCATCTCTACTTCTTTAAGGAAACCTACTGAAATCTTTATGGATACCATAGGCAATTTATACATCTGTGACTCTTTTAATCATCGCCTTAGAAAAATTAATCAAGATGGGATAATTACTACTTTTGCTGGAAATGGGAAAGCTGGTTTTTCTGGAGAAAATAACCCTGCTTTAGAAGCATCGTTAAATTATCCTTATAGTTTAACGATGGATAGTCAAGGAAATTTTTACTTTTCAGATCAAGCTAATAATAGAATAAGAAAGATAGTAGGAGCTCCATTAAACAAAGCTCCTCTGGTGACTGTAATTAGTCCTAATGGTAAAGAGACAATTAAAGGTAATTTTACCATTAACTGGAAAGTTACTGATGAAAATCTCTCCGACCTCCATCATTTTAATATCTTACTGTCTCTGGACGGAGGAGTTTCTTACCCTATTACCGTGGCTTCTAATTTACAAGAAACAACATATCTCTGGGATACTTCTGGTTATAGTAGTGATAAAGCTAAGATAAAAGTTATTGCTAGAGATAACGGATTACCACCTTTAAAAGGAGAAGATGAATCTTATGATATCTTTATTCTTAATAACAATCTTCCTCCATGTATAGAGATGATAAAACCTCCTTTAGGAGAGACCAAAGCTGGCTATGACTATCTCATTACTTGGGAAGATTTAGATATGGACGATAATGCCACTATTACCCTTTATTGGGATAAAGATAGAGACTGGTTCAATAATTTAGCAAGTTTAAAAGATATTACCTGGGGAAAAATTATTTCTGGAATAAAAGAAGATGATCAAGATCAAGATAACTTAGAAAAGGATGCTTATTTACTAGATTTATCCCTTATTCCTAGTTGGTATCCCTGGCAGAGATACTGTTACATCTGGGGGAAGATTGACGATGGGATAAATATGCCTTTTTATGATTGTAGTCAAGGAAGAATAATTATTTACACCCAGGCTAAGATAGGAGGAATGACAAAAAGCACCAGTGGAGCAACCATTGAAATTAATGCCAATGCTTTAGAAGAAGATGCCTATGTCTTCGTGGTCAATAACCCTGAAGATCATTCTATCAAGGTAGCCAATTATAAGTTAACTCTTAATTCAAATTTACACCTTTCTGAAATTTTGGAGAAAAGTATCCATGAATTTAAAGCGGTAGGAATGCATGGGAATCTTTTAACTCTGAGTAGTAAGATTCAAGTTAATCAAACTGAGGGAGTTACTTATATTACTCTTCCTTATGATGAAGAAGTAATAGGCCAACTAAAAACCAATGAAGATAACTTAAAGATTTATTACTTAAATAAAGAAGAACAAAGATGGGAAAAGTTATCTTACTCTCAAACTATAGATAAATTAGCAAGAAAGATTAAGACACAAATTAACAAACTTGGAATTTACGGGATCATAGAAGAAGTTTCAGATAATATCTCTATAAAGAGCATTTCTCTTTATCCCAATCCTTTGAATTTGACCAAGACTGCGGAACATAAAATTACCTTTGGCCGGATAGTAAATTTTACTAAGATTGAAATTTACAATATCGCTGGAGAATTAATTAAAACTATTGAAGATAAAGAAGATACCCCCTCTTGGGATATTACCAATAAATACAGTCAAGTAGTAGGAAGCGGAGTATATCTCTACCTTGTTTTTGATAAAGGGAGGGTGGTTTTTAAAGGTAAAATAGCTATTATTAATTAAGAAAGAAGATGACCTAACCTTTTTAACTAGTCATCTACCGCCTTTTTATTTTCCACCTCCGTAATTTTTCTTGACATTTGGTTATTTTTTCTGGTAATTTTTCTTTTAAGAAGAGGGAACTTGTAAAAAAATGAGATATCCTTTCTAAGGGTATTAAAATAACAAGTTACTCTTTTTGGTAACCCCTTTCTAAGGGTATTAAAATAACAAGTTACTCTTTTTGGTAACTCCTTCAGAAAAGATTAATAAAATAAGATAGAGAATATACGAATTAAGACCTAAGGGAGCAAACATGATTCAAGTAACGTATAAGTTTCTGCGACGACTCTTCATAATTATTATTGGTTTCACGATATTTTTGTTGGGTCTAGTCATGCTTTTTCTCCCAGGTCCGGGGCTGGCGGTTATCATCATCGGGTTAAGTATTTTAGCTTTAGAAGTTGTTTGGGCTCGTCTTTTGCTGAAATGGTTGAAGAATGAATCCAAAACCTATACCCGGGGATTTGTGGCTTGGTTGCAAAAGCATTGTCAGCTTGTTTTGCCTAAGGATCAGAAAGGGTCAAACACCCATGACTCTGGACCATCTTCCCCAAACAAATAAGGTCAGCGTTAATAAGTGCTTACCAAATAAGATGTTGAATGGAAGCATCTTATTGGGAACGAAATCATAGTAATTCCCGGCAGATATTTAAAATATTATATTTCCACAACTTAGCTTAATAATTCTCTGCTTTTGGAGCCTTTGGCCTCCTTTTCTGGTAATAATTTCTACTTAAAAAGGTCCTTATTTTCTCCCCCCAGGTAGCCTGAGGCATTGTTTTGAATGGAGCTTGGTCTTAATGTAGCTTGAAGGTTACCTTAATCTAAAAATTGGTGAGTCTAGTAGTTATTAACAAAAATTAGACTTAGGAAATAATACCGAGTAATAAAAGATAAACTTGCTCGCCCTATGTCAAATTTTCATTAATAAATGCTATAATTAAACTTATGAGGAATTAAATAAGATCATGAAGAAGAAAAGGATTGCTTGGCCCTTAATCTTGAGTATAGCTACTTTACTTGTCATTCTTAGTTATTTAGGATTTATTACCCAAAAAGAAAAAATAGAGCTTGTAGTTAAAGAGGCTTTTATTAAGAAGGTGGAAGATAAATTAAGTTCTAAGGTAGAAGTAGGAAAGATAGATATCTTTTTTAATAATACCATGATCTTGAACAAAATAATCATTAATAATGGTTCCAATGATCTTATTAAAATAAAAAAGGTTGTCTTAAAGTATAGCCTCTGGGATTTTTTGATAAAAAAGAACAAGAATTTATTAGTTTCTAAGATAAAATTATATTCTCCTTCTCTTTCTCTAATAAAAGGTAAAAACAATAAATGGAACTGGGAAAAATTATTTAAATTGAAAAGAGCTAATTTGGTGGAATGTCCTAAAATAGAGATAAAAGATGGAGTTATTCACCTCGTAGATTTTTCCTGTGATTTAAATCTTTTTTTTAAACAAGTTAATTTTTTGATTAATCCTAAGATATTTCCTTCTCCTTTTTCCATAAAGGGTATCTTAAAAGAGAGAAAAAAAGGAACCTTTCATCTTTTTGGAACTATTGATAAATATTCTCCTCTTTTAGCAAATTTTAAATTATCTTTTGAAGATCTAGAACTTGAAAAATTTAGATATTTATTAAAAAGATATGTAGAAGAAATAAAAGAGGGGCAGGTTAAAGGTGAAATTATAGGTTCTTTAAATGAAATTAAGAAAAAAAGGTACCAGTTAACTTATCAAGGAAGATGGAGATTAGAGAAAGGCAAGGTAAAATTTTATCTTTTAAAAAATCTTATTAAAGATATCTCCTTAGAAGGTAATTTTAAAAAGGACTTAGATCAAGGAAATCACCAATTTTTTCCTGCTCAAATATCTCTTAACTTAAAAAAGGCTTTATATCAAAATATTTCTTTTTATGGTTTTATAGAAAGCAGTCTTGCTTTTATTAAGGTAAGTTTAGTTTCTCCTAAGATGAATTTAAATAAGTGGATAAATTTAAAAGAGAACTCTTTTTTCTTTAGAAAAATAAGCGATCTAGAGGGAGATTTAAATATAGAAACTACTTATGATAAAAAGGAAGATTTCTGGCAAGGAGAAGTGGTTTGTAAAAATTTAATAGCCAATTATGATAAAAAGGAAGATTTTCGGCAAGGAGAGGTGGTTTGTAAAAAATTAATAGCCAATTATGATAAAAAGGAAGATTTTCGGCAAGGAGAGGTGGTTTGTAAAAAATTAATAGCCAATTATGATAAAAAGGAAGATTTCTGGCAAGGAGAAGTGGTTTGTAAAAATTTAATAGCCAATTATGATAAAAAGGAAGATTTTCGGCAAGGAGAGGTGGTTTGTAAAAAATTAATAGCCAAGAAAGAGAAAAGTAGAGCTCTTCCTTCTCTTATGGCTAAATTTAAGTATCAAGGGAATAAAGTTAACCTCTTTGATTTATCCTGGGGAAAAGATGTTTCTTTTACTGGGGAGGGGGAGATAAATTTACAAAAAGAACTTAACTTTAAAGCAAATCTTCAATTCGAAAAGATGCCTCTCCTAAATTTATTAGAAATTTTCGAGATACCTCATTTAGATCTCTTTACTTCTTCAGATCTCACTGGAAACGTGGCTCTTTCTGGAAACCCAAAAGAGATTAATTACCGAAGTCTTCTTAAGGTAGCGAATAAAAGTAAGAACAAAGATCTTTTTAATTATGTAAATATAGCCTTAAATGGCAAAGGAAAAGAGTTATCGGGAGAACTACTTATTCAGCAAGAAGAGGGTTATCTAAGATTAAAGAGTGCTCTTAAGAAAAATGAAAAAGGAGACCTTTTTAAGATAGACGGAGATCTTTCTTTAAATAATTTTAATATTCTTAATCAGCTGATAAACTCTGAGATAACTCTTTACAGTCAAAGGGAGAAAGAAGATATTTTTTTGGGAGAGCTTAAAGTAAAGAGATTAGTTTGTAACAATAATGACTTAGGAGATTTTAATTATTGTCTTTATTATCAAGGAAGTACTTTAGAAACCATTCCCACCTCCAGTAGGATTGGGTTGTTGATAAAGAATAAGATTCAATTTAATCAAGATGAGAATTTTTTAAATTCTCAAATAAGTTTAAATAATTTAGACTTTTCTTTAATCACCAATTCTTTTAAAGAATTAAAAAGATATCAACCTCTCCAGGCTTTTCTTTTTGGCGAAATGAAACTTTGTAAAAAGCCGAAAGAGCCTCTTTTAATCACTGCCAAAAACCTAAAGCTTAAAAATACCTCGGTAAATAAAGATAAACTTGGAGATTTTAACTTAGACTTTTCTTATTTTAATCAAAGCTTACAGATAAGCAGATTAACAGAAGAAAGAGAAAAGATTGATTTAACTGGTAAGATTAAATTAAAAGATTTTAAAGCAACAGAAGCTCAGTTAATTCTTAAGACTAATTTAGTTTCTACTTATTACGGACATTTAACTTCTACTTTACATATCAACCAAAGAGATAGTCTGATGATCATCTCAGGAGATGCTGACCTTGGACTTAAAGAAGGTAGGTTGGGTTTTCAAAACATAGTTGCCGAGATAGAAAAAGACAAATATGGCCAGATAGAGATTACTAAATTTGTTTCAAATTTAAACAAGGTGGGCCACTTAAGTTTAATTGGAAAAATAAAGAGTCAAAAACAAGACCTAGATCTTTATTTTCAAATAAAAGAACTCCCTATCTCTACCCTTCCTTCTTATATCTTAGCCAGGAATAGTGGAAGTTTAAATCTTAGCGGTTATATTAAGGGTAAGATCAGACAGCCTGAAGTAAGTCTTAATTTTCAAACTAATTCATTGAAGATTAATAAGAGGATACCGAGAGATTTTGAAGGAGAGGTTACCTTGGCTGAAGATAAAATGCTAAGGTTTAAATCTTCAAGTTCTTCAAAAAGTATTTTTTTAGAAGGAACTATCGATTTTAAGAAAGATTTAGAAGTAGATGCTTCTTTATTTTTTAACCAAGAGGTAGCTAAAGACATCTTGGATATTTTTACTCCTTTAAAGAATGTAGAAGGAACCGTAAGTGGCCAGATACTTATCAAAGAGAAATTAATTAATCCTAAATTAATAGCTTGTTTAAAGGTCAATGAATTAGCATTTTTGAAGGTTAAAGCCAAAGAAGCTGAAGTTAAGTTTTGTTATTTCAATAGAGAGATTAAGATAGAGCAACTTTTTTTAGATCAAAAATCTGGATTTTTAAATCTTAATGAGAGTGTTATTTCCTTATATCCAGAAGGTAGATTTCAGATAAAAGTTAATTTAACTAACTTTAAGTTTTTAGGTTTATCTTTAGCTGGAAAAGTAGAACTTTTCACTAAGAGTAAGCCCGATCAAGGAGATGATAAGTACGAAGGTTTAGTTAAAGCCACTAATCTGGTCTTTAACAAGAGAGTAAAAGTAAAAGAAATTTATAGCCAATTTTTATACCAAGATGATACTCTTTATCTTTCACCTTACCAAGAAGAAAGAAGCATTTTAGGTGAGATGATCTTTTCTTTTCCAGATAGGATCACTATTAATAAGTTAGACTATGTTAAAGGTAATCAATTATTCTTAAGAGCCCAAGGAGTAGTTTTTCCTAAAGAAGAAAGATTGAACATTGATTTAGAAGCATTTGAACCTTTATTAAAAATGGTACCTGAGTATCTAAAAAATATTAATTCAGTCAGTGGAAAATTAGAAGCTAAGATAACAATAGAAGGCTTATTTAATAATTATCGTCTTTTGGGAAGATTAGTTTTAACCCAAGGAGAGGTAACGACTTCACTAAAATACTTTGAGAAATTAACTAAGGTAGAGGCAAAAGTAGATTTAGATGACTATTATCTAAAGATTAGAGATTTAAGTTTTTCTTTAAACAAGGGTATCGTTAATTCTTATGGAGAGATAGTTATCCCAGAGAAAAAGATTAATCTTTGTTTAACTACTACCAAGCCCTTAGAGCTTTCTATTCCTTTAGAGATAGAGGCCAAGCTTTTGGCTAATCTACATTTAGAAGGAGATTACGAGACGCTTGTTTGTAAGGGCATAGTAGAGTTCTTAGATACAAATTTTACTTATCGTAAAAAACTAAGTAGAAAGAAAGAATATTTCTTTAATCAGGTTAAGTTTGACCTTAAATTGCTTGCAAAAAATAACGTAAGATATTATAATAACTATGTAAAATGTAAAGTTATAGATAGCTCCTGGATAAGATTTTTAGGTTTTCCAGGAAGGTTTGAAGTAACAGGAGATCTTAAATCTTCAAGTGGTTACATTGAATACTTAGGGACGCGGTTTTCTATTAATAAGGCAGAATTAGAGTTTAGAGAAGGCGAAAACAGTCCTTATCTTTCAGGAGAAGCTCAAACCAAGATCGACGATATCTTAATCTTATTAAGTTATCAAGGAAAGCTTTTTGAGAGTGAACCTCTTCTTTGTGCCCCTGGAATTTATCCTCCTAAGACAAAAGATGAAATAGTGGGAATGTTGCGATTAGGTAGAGATTACAAAAAGGTAGGAAAAGAGAAGATTGATGCTCTGCTCTTTTTAGGACTAATTAGGTTAACAGGAATAGGGCTGAATGATAGCCTTATTAAACCATTAGAGAGTAATTTATCTAAGTTATTGAAAGTAGATGTAGATATTAGTTTGCCTTATGTGGAGAGATATTTATTAAAAGAAGAGGAAAAAGATCTTAAAAAGTCAGCCGATAAGTCTCCTGAGACCATGTTTAACCTTGGTAAGTATATTACCGATGACCTCTATCTTAATTATCGGGGAGCGATGGGCAGGAAAAAAGAAGAGAGTAAATTTCTTCAAGAATTTGGGTTAGAATATCATCTAAGGCCAGAAGAGAGTATAAAATATGAATATTTACCTAAATCAAATGGAGAAAAGGAAGAACACGAAATAAGTATAAAAAAAGAGATTAGCTTTTAACCGTTAAAGAGATTAAGATTATATTCAGGAGATAATGATGAAGAAGTCTATTTTAACTATCTTGATAATGTTACTTTTAAGCTTAGCTGCTCTTTTAAAAGCTGAAGAGTTAAAAGTTACCGAGATAGGTGTTAAGGGAAATAAGATCTTGAGCCAAGAAGCCATCTTAGCTGTAGTAAAGACTACAGTAGGAGACCCCCTTTCTAAAAAATTATTGACTAAAGACATAAAAGAGATCTTTAACTTAAACATCTTTGATGAAGTTAAAGTTGATCTTCTTGAAGAAAAAGAAGGAATAAAGATTAACTTTATAGTAGTGGAAAAACCTACCATCAAAGAGATTAAATTTTTAGGCAATAAAGAGATTACCCAGGAGAAGTTAAAAGAGAATTTTACTTTAATAGAAGGTGATTTATATGATGAAAATAAACTTAAGGAATTAATAGGAAGATTAGAGAATCTTTATCGAAGTGAAGGATTTTACTATGTAAAGATAAGCTCTCAAAGTAAAGAAGTAGATTCACAATTAGTTAATATTGACTTAAAAAATAAGGAAGTAGATTCGCAGTTAGTTGATATTGACTTAAAGATAGAAGAAGGGAAAAAGGTTAAGATTAAAGAGATTAACTTTGTTGGCAATGAGTCTTTTTCTTCCTGGCGACTTAAATGGATTATCTCTACTGGAAAAAGGGATTATTTTACCAAGGAAAAAATAGAAGAAGACTTAAATCAAATCCTGTATTTTTATAATAACAAAGGTTATTTTTTATGCCAAGTGGAATTAGATAAGGTTTATTTTGATGATAAAAAGAAAGGATTAGTAGTCAATATTCATATTAATGAAGGTGATATTTATCTAATCGATGGCCTAAAGTTTGTGGGTAGCACTCTTTTTACGGAAAAGGAATTTTTAAAAGAAGTAAAGACTGGCCAAGGTAAAAAGTATAGCTTAAAAGACTTTAGAGGTGATCAAGGTAAAATCATGGAGATGTACTCTCAGAAAGGATATATCTCGGTGCAAATTATTCCTAAGCCCTTTATTGATAAAGAACAAAAAAAGATAAGCTTTGAGATAGAAATCAGAGAAGGAGAAAAATGTTTCCTAGAAAAGGTCTCTGTTTCTGGGAATGAGATTACTAAGGATAAAGTAATCTTAAGAGAAGTCTTATTAAAGCCTGGCGAGATATTTGATGGCCAAAAAATAAACTTAACGCAGAAGAAACTATATCAATTAGGTTTTTTTGAACAAGTGAATATGGAAGTAATACCTGGTGACCAAAAAAATAAAAAGATCTTAAATATAAAAGTAAAAGAAAGAAAAACAGGAACCATCAGCTTAGGGACTACCTGGAGTAGTCAATATGGATTAGGAGGAAGTTTAGAAGTAGCTCAGACTAATTTATTTGGAAATGCTTGGAAACTTAATGTTAAATCAGAATTTGGCAAGAAGAGAATGGACTATAGGGTTGGCTTTGTCAATCCTTGGTTTAAAGATACCCCTACTTCTTTGGGGTTTAATCTCTTTAAGACGGAACAAAAGATAAATGAGTATACTACCCTACAAAAGGGTGAAAGTATTAGCGTGGGCAGAGAATGGAAAAGTTTTAACAAGATATATTTAGACTATAAGTATGAGAAAGTCCTCTTTAAAGAGGTGAATAAAAATTTAGCTCCTCTTGATATTATAGAAAAAGAGGGAAAAGAAGAAGCGACCAGTAGTATTTCTGTGGATCTTATTCGAGATACTCGTGATAAGATCTATCATACTACCAAAGGATATAGAATTTCTTATTTAAATGAAATGGCTGGGGCTTCTTTGGGTGGAGATGTTGATTATTATAAGTCTGTTATTGAAGGAAGATTATATCTTCCAGCTTTCTGGAAATTTGTATTAGCCATGCGGACTCGATTTGGTGTAATAAAGAGCATTACCGGAGATGACAAGGTTAGGGATGATTTTAGATTTTATTTAGGAGGTGCTGAGACCATTAGAGGGTATAAAGAAAATGATATCTCCTTAATAGATGAAAATAAGAAAGAACATGGAGGAAGTTCTGTCTTTTATGCTAATTTTGAGTATAGATTTCCTATCGTCGAACCACTTTATTTTGCTCTTTTTTTAGACATGGGAAATATTTGGGATAAGTATGGAAACTTTAATTTAAACAATTTAAAGTTGGGAAGAGGTTTTTCTTTTAGAATTGACACGCCTATGGGGCCAATAAGATTAGATTATGGCTATCCGATGAATGATAAAGAAAAAAAGGAACCAGAATTTTATTTTAGTATTGGTACTCCTTTTTAATTAATAATTGTTAGCTAACAAATAACAAATTTACCAAAAGGAGCAACTTATGAATGTCTATGGAAAGATTTATTTGGCTTTAATAATCTTAATAACTTCTTATCCAGTTAAAGCCGAGGTAATAGAAAGAGTAGTGGCCAGAGTAAACAATGAAGTAATTACTCTTTTAGAATTAGAAGAAGTTATTAATAATTATACCAAGACAAATAACGTAGTTGTCTCTGATCAAATTAAGAGAGATCTCTTAAATGAGATGATTAATGAAAAACTGATCTTACAGGAAGCAAAAAGGCAGAAGATCTTGGTAGAGGATGCTGAGATAAATCAGATGATTAATGAGCTTAAAGCTAACTTTAAAGATCAAAGTGCTTTTCAGCAAGCCTTAGCCAATGAAAACTTAACAGAATTTCAACTTTACGAAAGATACAAAGATCAACTTTTAAAGATAAAGATATTAGATGAAGAAGTAAGGTCAAAAGCAAAGGTAGATAATAATAAAGTTTTAGCTGAGTTGGTAAATTATAAGTTTAAGATTAAAGCAAAACACATCTTAGTTAAAGAAAAAGGATTAGCTTTGGAAATTTTAGATAAGATTAAAAAAGGAGGAGAATTTGAAAGATTAGCCCAAGAGTATTCTCTGTGTCCTAGTGGAAAGGAAGGAGGAGATTTAGGCTTTTTTATTCAAGGTCAAATGGTAAAAGAATTTGAAGAGGTGGCTTTTTCTCTAAAGGAAGGAGAGATTAGTGGAGTGGTGGAAACTAAATTTGGATTTCACCTGATTAAGAATATAGAGAAGAAAGAGATAGCCCCTAAAGAATTAGAAGAGATTAAACTTCAGATAGAGAGAGAATTTTATAATGAAGAATATCAAAAAGAACTTAGAGATTACATGGAAAAACTTAGAGAAAAAGCTGCTATAGAGGTAATTCTTTAAGATGAAGCAAGTCATAGCGATTACTTTAGGTGATATATCTGGTATTGGGCCAGAAGTGGTTTTAAAAGCTCTAAAGAATAACTCCTTAATTAAGAGGAATAATTTCTTAATTATTGGTAGTAAGGTCGCGCTACCCCAAGATTACCAAGATTGCTTGTTTATCCAAGATCAAGAAGATTTAGATTTTAAAAAATATCCTATAAATTTCTTAGATTTAGATAATATCAAGAGAGAAGATTTTAAATTAGGAGAAATAAATAAAAATTGTGGCAGGGTAGCTCTTGAGTTTATTAAAAAAGCGGTAGAATTAACTTTAAGTAAGAAAGTAGTCGCCATTGTGACTGCACCTCTTAATAAAGAAGCCGTGAATTTAGCTGGGTTTAATTTTTCAGGTCAGACTGGTTTCTTAGCAGCTCTTACTGAAACTTCTTCCTACACCATGATGTTGGTAAGCAAAAGGTTAAAAGTAGCTTTAGTCACTATTCATTCTTCTTTAAGGAAAGCTATTGAAGATATAAGCATAGAAAAGATATTGGTGACCATTAAGTTAGTCAATGAAAGTCTTTCCAGGTGCTTTAAGATAAAGAGACCAAGAATTGCTGTAGCTTCTTTAAATCCTCATGCTGGAGAAGGGGGGTTTTTAGGAGATGAAGAAAAAAGTTTTATTATTCCAGCGATCAACAAAGCTTGGCAAGAAGGAATAGAAGTTTGGGGACCTTTTTCTCCTGATACAATATTTTACAAGACTACTAAAGGAGAATTTGATGTGGTAGTGGCGATGTATCATGATCAAGGTCTTATTCCTTTAAAACTTTTAGCCTTTGAAGAAGCCGTAAATGTGACCGTAGGTCTTCCTATTATTAGAACTTCTCCCGATCATGGGACTGCTTTTGATATTGTTGGTAAAGGCATCGCTAACCCTAAAAGCATGATTGAGGCAATTAAACTTGCTTCCTTTATGGTTAATAAAATATGATCTTGTTGGTAAAGGCATCGCTAACCCTAAAAGCATGATTGAGGCAATTAAACTTGTTTTTTTTATGGTTAAAAGATAGATGTCGATCTTAGTGGAGGTTAAAAGATTACTAAGAGAGAAACAGATTAATCCAAAGAAGAGATTAGGTCAAAATTTCTTAGTTAATTCCTTAGTTTATAATAATATTATCCAAGCAGCTAAGTTAAATGAAGATGATTGGGTGTTAGAGATAGGGGCGGGGTTTGGCTTTTTAACTAAGTTATTAGCCCAAAGAGTCTTTAAGGTAGTAACGATAGAAATAGATAAAGAGATAGTAAAGATAATAAAAAAACAGTTAGAAGGTTTTAAAAATATTGAGATTATCGAAGGAGATATTCTCAAATTAGACTTAAGATTAATTATTCCTAAGGGTCAAAGAATAAAAGTAGTAGCTAATTTACCTTATTATATTACTACTCCGATCATCTTTAAGTTACTTCAAGATAAAGAATTTATTTCTTGTTTAACGATTATGGTTCAGAAAGAGGTGGGCGAAAGAATAGTCGCTAAGCCAGGTAGCAAGGATTATGGAATTTTGTCTATTATGATTCAATACCATGCCTTAGTCAAAAAAGGGATGTTGGTTAAAAATAGTTGTTTTTTTCCAAGTCCTAAAGTGGATTCGGTGATAATTAATTTAGAAATGTTAGATAAACCCAGGGTATTTGTTAATAATGAAACATTCTTTTATAATTCAGTCAAGGGATTATTTGGCCAACGGCGGAAAATGGTGATAAATAATTTAAAGCAATTTAAGGTTTTAAATAATTACGATCATGACTTTATAGTCAGATTATTAAGTGGATTAAATATTAATCCTAAATTAAGGCCAGAAAAGTTAAGCCTTGAAGAGATAGCTAATTTAAGTAATGCTTTGTCTAGTTTATCTACTTCTTCAAGTTAGTTATCTAAGGAAGAGATGTTTTTTGAATTGGTATTTTGCCTAATCTCTTAGGCAATGAGAAGGAAAATAAGATTTAAATTATAAAATTATGGTAATAATTTTAAAAGGGAGGGAAGATTTATGAAAGGAGTAATTATGGCTGGAGGCTTTGGAACGCGATTACGTCCTCTGACTTGTAATATTCCTAAACCTATGGTGCCTATCGTTAATGTTCCGGTAATGGAACATATTATTAGACTTCTTAAGAATTATGGAATTACTGATATTGTTTCTATTCTTTATTACCAACCTGAAATTATTCAAGACTATTTTAAAGATGGCCGTAATTTTGGGGTAAATATGTCCTATGTTTCAGCTATCCAAGATTTTGGAACAGCAGGAAGTGTTAAAAACTCTGAAGAATATTTAAAGGAAGAACCTTTTATCATTATTAGTGGAGATGTTTTAACAGATTTTAATTTAGAAACGATTATTTCTTTTCATCAAGAGAGAAAATCTTTAGCGACTATTGTTTTGACGCGAGTAACTGATCCTCTTGCTTATGGAATTGTAATTACAGATGAGAGAGGAAAAATTTTAAGATTTTTAGAAAAGCCAAGTTGGGGTGAAGTCTTTAGTGATACCATCAATACAGGAATATATATTTTACATCCAGAGGTCTTAAAGTATATTCCTAAGGATAAAGAGTTTGATTTTAGTAAAGATTTATTTCCCCTCCTTTTAAGTAAAAAGGAAGAGTTGTATGGGTGTGTAGTTCAGGGGTATTGGAAAGATATTGGGAATTTAGAAGAATATCAACAAGCTCGTTTTGATATATTTAAAGGTAAGATTAATATTAATATTTCAGGGAAAAGACAAAATTATATTGGAAAAGAAGTTTGGATAGATGAAGAATGTGAAATTTCTAAGACCGTTGAATATACAGAAGGAGTAATTATTGGCAAAAGATGCAAGATTGGGGAAAAAGTAAAGCTAAGGAATGTAATCTTAGGAAATAACTGCGTGGTAGAAGATAATACCAGTATTACTAATAGTATTATCTGGGATAATGTCAAGATTGGTCGTCATGGAGAACTTCGGGGAAATATAGTCAGTAAAAATTCCCAAATATTAGATAATGCTTATTTAGAGGAAAAAGCTTTAGTCAGTGATGGATGTAAAGTTGGAAAAGGGGCTTCCTTGAAAGAGGGAGTAAAGATCTGGCCCCATAAAATAGTTGAAGATGGAGCTACTTTAATGAGTAGCTTGGTTTGGGGAGAACGTTGGTCCAAATCTTTATTTGGAAAGTATGGAGTAGTAGGATTAGCCAATGTAGAACTTACCCCGGAATTTGCTTCTAAATTAGGAGCGGCTTATGGGGCTACTTTTGCTAAAGGCAGTACCATAATTACGAGTAGAGATCAACACAAAGCTTCTCGAATGATTAATCGAGCTTTCATGTCCGGTGTTCTTTCTACCGGCGTAAATGTTCATGATGTAGGAGCTATTCCCTTACCGGTAGCTCGTTATCAAATTGGAGCTTCTGAAGAACAAGGAGGTGTTCACGTCAAGAGAGCTCCTCATCATCTAGAATATTTAGAAATTAGTTTCTTTGATGCTAATGGATTAGATTTATCTTCAAAGAAAGAAAAGGCCATCGAACAGCTCTTTTTCAGGGAAGACTTCAGGAGAGCGGAAATTAAAGAAACAGGAGAACTTACTTTTCCATATCGCATGGTAGAATATTACAAGGAAGGGCTCTTGAGCAAGATTAATGATGATTTAATTTCTCAGAGAGGATTTAAGATCGTTATAGATTATGGATATGGAGGAGCTTCAGTGGTCTTTCCTTCTGTAGTTAGTAATCTTAATTGTGAAGTTTTAACTATAAACTCCTATGTGGATATAGAAAAAACAGGCAAAGTTGATGTTAATGTCTTTTTACAGCAATTATCAAATATTGTTATTACTCTTAAGGCTGACTTGGGCTTTATGTTTGATTTTGAAGCAGAACGTATTTTTATTGTGGATAATAAAGGGAGAATTTTACCTGATAGTTTTGCTTTAGTCTTGGTTTCTTATCTTTTAGCTCAAACTTGTCCCGAAGTTAATATCGCTGTACCAGTAAATATAACCCGGGTAGTAGAAAAGTTAGTCCAAAAAGTAAAAAGGACCAAAACTGCCCCAAGGGCAATGATGGAAGAAAAAGATATTATGATGGTGGGAAATGGCGCCGGCGGCTTTATCTTTCCTCAATTTCAACCAGCTTTTGATGCTATGTTCACCGCCATAAAGATTTTAGAGCTTATGGCTAAAAGAAATATCAAGTTGAGTGAATTAGTAGACTCTATCCCGCCTTTCTTTATTGCTCACGAGAAGATACCTTGTCCTTGGGAGGCAAAAGGAAGGATAATGCGAGAATTAATTGAACTTACTAAGAATGAAAAAGTAGAGCTTATTGATGGAATTAAGGTCTACCATCAGGAAGATTGGGTTCTCTTAATTCCTGACTCAGATAGCCAAATTTTTCATATTTATGCAGAATCAAATTCCGTGGAGAACGCTAAGAACTTAGTTTATAAATATATCGATAAGATCAAGGCCATGATTTAATCCTAAGTTGCCTTCAAAGAATAATATTTAATTTATGTCATAGCCGAATAAACATGTAAAAAGATCAAGGCAATGATTTAATCCTAAGTTGCCTTCAAAGAATAATATTTAATTTATGTCATAGCCGAATAAACATGTAAAAAGATCAAGGCAATAATTTAATCCTAAGTTGCCTTCAAAGAATAATATTTAATTTATGTCATAGCCGAATAAACATGTAAAAAGATCAAGGCAATGATTTAATCCTAAGTTGCCTTCAAAAATAAACTTATTTGTCATGGCAAGGAGCGAAGCAACGAAGTAATTTCAACGGAGAAGGTGATTGATTTGATTTGCTCGCAATGACCCTTTAATTGTAATTTGGTATAAAAGCTTGGTATAAGAGAGTATAAGAGAATAGATAGGAGAATAACTTATGGGAGAGATAACTTTTGGAACTTCTGGTTGGCGAGCAGTAATGGCTGAGGATTTTACTTTTGACAAGGTAAAGATTGTTACTCAAGCTATTAGTAATTACTTGAAAGAAAAGAAAGAAGATCAAAAAGGAATAATAGTAGGTTATGATACTCGATTCATGGCGGAGAAATTTGCTGAGGTAGCGGCTTTAGTCTTAGCTGGTAATGATATTCCTGTTTTTCTTTCAAGTAGGGATGTGCCTACTCCCGTTATTTCTTTTGAAGTAATAAGAAAAAAGTTAAGTGGAGGAATTAACTTTACCGCTAGTCATAATCCTCCTGAATATCAAGGGATTAAATTTTCATCTTCTAATGGTGGCCCAGCATTACCTTCTACTACTAATTGGATTACTGAAAAGGCGAAGATCTTAAATTTAACCCAAGTCAAGCAATTATCTTCTTTAAAAGAAGGAAAAGAAAGAAAACTTATTGAGATGATAGATCCTCGAAATTCTTACTTAGAGAGGATAAAAGAAATTGTAGATTTAGAGATGATAACTAAAGCTAACTTAAAGCTGATTGTAGATAATATGTGGGGAACAGGCCAAGGTTATTTAGATTATCTATTAAAAAAAGCCGGTTGCCAAGTAGAAGTGCTCCATAATTTTCGAGATCCTTATTTTGGAGGCTTGTCCCCAGAACCAGCAGAAGAAAATGTGACTACCTTAATCCAGAAAGTAAAAGATAGTGGTGCTCATTTAGGTTTAGCTACAGATGGAGATGCAGATCGTTTTGGTATCGTTGATCAAGGAGGAAGATATATAGGTGCTAATTATATAATCTCCTTGCTTTATAACTATCTTTTAAAGACTCGAGGATGGCAAGGAGTAGCCGTAAGAAGTGTAGCTACTACTCATATGGTAGATGCGATTGCTAAAAAGCAGGGAAGAAAGATAATTGAGACGCCAGTTGGCTTTAAATATGTAGCAGAAGTAATGGAGAGAGAAGAGATCGTCATTGGAGCAGAAGAGAGTGGGGGTTTGACTATAAAAGATCATGTTCCAGAGAAAGATGGCATCTTAGCTTGTTTATTAGTAGCAGAAATGGTAGCTTTAAACAAAAAATCTCTGACTGAAATATTAAATGAACTATACCAAGAAGTAGGAACTTTTATCAATAAAAGGTTAAATTATCATCTCAGCGAAGAAGAGAAAGAAAAAGTTTTAAGAAGATTAAAGAATAATCCACCTTTAAATTTTGCTGGTCTTAAAGTAAAAGAAGTTGGGGGTGATGGTTTTAAGTTTATCTTAGAAGAAGGTAGCTGGATAATGATTCGGCCTTCAGGAACCGAGCCAGTAGTAAGATGTTATCTAGAGACAGATAATTTGGAAAAGTTACAACGGTTAATAAAAGTAAGTGATGATTTTATAAAGGGATAAATTTGTGGATAAAGAAGTGGATAAAGAAGTGGATAAAGAAAAGATTAAGAAAGCAATAACCATGATTATTGAAGCGATAGGAGATGACCCTAATCGTAAAGGATTAGTCAAGACTCCCGAGAGAGTAGCTGATGCTTACGAGGAGATTTTTAGTGGCATTAATAAAAATTTGGCCAAGGAATTAGAGATTTATTTACCTGATACTCACGAAGAGATGATCTTAGTAAAAGATATATCATTTTATTCTATCTGTGAACATCATTTCTTACCTTTTCATGGAAAAACACATGTCGCTTATTTACCTAAAGAAGGGAGAATTACCGGGCTAAGTAAATTAGTTAGAGTAGTAGAAATATCGGCTAAGAGACTACAGCTTCAAGAACGATTTACTACCGAGATAGCCGATTTATTGATGAAAGTATTAAGACCACATGGGGTATTAGTTATGGTAGAAGCAGAACATCTTTGCATGACCATGAGAGGAGTAAGAAAGCCAGGTTCTATTACGGTAACATCTGCAGTGAGAGGAGCTTTTAAAAATGAAGCTACTAGAGCTGAGGCCTTGGCTATTATTAAAAACAAGTAAGAACTAATGGAAGTTCAAGTTTTAGAATTAGATAATATTCTTGATATTCAAAGAGAGATGGAGAAGATAGGGGTAGATAATCAAGGAATTTCTCTTATGGCTCCTAAGTCTTTATCCCTGGTTCTTAAATTACCTCAAGTAGGACTTAGAGAGGCTTTAATTTTAAAGCAAGAGATGCTTTCCTTGGGAGGAGACGTTGCCTTACCGAGAAAGATTTTTAACTTTTTTCCTCAGGACTACCAAATTTTGCTTTTAGGAAACTTAAAGATATACCAAAAGCTTGTTTCTAAATTAGAAGGCCAATATTTTAAACTTCCTCAAATAGCTCAAACATTAAAGAAAACAATTAATAATTATCAAAAAGAAAATTTTACCTTAAGTTGGAGAGATTATACCCTCTTTTTAAATAAAAGAACTTATCTGATGGGTATCTTAAATGTTACTCCAGATTCTTTTTCAGATGGAGGTAAATTCTTAAAAAAAGAAAAAGCAGTCGATCATGCTTTAAAAATGGTAGAAGAAGGAGTTGATATTATTGATATTGGAGGAAGATCGACTCGCCCTGGCTCTAAGGAAATAAATTTCCAAGAGGAATTAAGTCGGGTGATTCCTGTCATTGAGGAGCTTTCTTCTCGAATAAAAGTTCCTATCTCTATAGATACTTATAGAGCCAAGGTAGCTGAAGAGGCTATTGCTGCAGGAGCAAGTATGGTCAATGATATTAGTGGTCTTAACTTTGATCCCCAGATGGGAGAAGTGGTGGCTAAAAACCAGGTACCGGTGATTGTAATGCATATTAAAGGGACTCCAGAAAATATGCAATATAATCCTCAATATGAAGACCTAATCTTAGAGATCATTACTTATTTAAGAGAAAGTATCAATAAAGCGGTCAAGTTTGGAGTTCCAGAAGACAAGATTATTATAGATCCTGGTATTGGATTTGGTAAGACAGTAGCTCATAATTTAGAGATTATTAAAAGATTAAAAGAATTTAAGATTTTAGGAAGACCAATTTCAATAGGAACTTCTCGTAAATCATTTCTGGCTAATGTCTTAGGTCTTCCAACAGGAGAAAAGATAGAAGAAAGAAGAGAAGGGACGATGGCTTCCGTAGCTGTTTCTACTTATCAGGGAGCTTCTCTATTTCGGGTGCATGATGTCAAAGAAACAAAAAGAGTAATAAAAGTAGTAGAGGCCATAAAATTAGGATTAGAGTTTAGACCTTAATTATGTATAAACTAATAAGTTCTATTAGTATTATAGATATTGTTGATATTTCTATAGTTAGCTTTGTGGTTTATCGGCTATTTGTTTTAGTTAAAGGAACAAGGGCCATGCAAACCTTGAAAGGATTCTTAGTCCTAATTGTCTTGTTTTATATTTCTTCTCAATACCATATTAATACTATTTACTGGATCATGAGAAATTTTTGGACCATAAGCTTAGTAAGTTTTGTAATTATTTTTCAACCAGAGGTTAGGAAAGCTTTGGCCCAGATGGGACAAAGGAAATTGTGGATAAAAAGCTTCTTTAAGAGTGAAGAAGAGTTTATTCAAGAAGTAGTAAGAGCAGTTACAATTTTAGCTAAGGAGAAAATAGGAGCTTTAATTGTCTTTGAGAAAAATATGGGTTTAAAAAATTATATTGAATCTGGCGTAAGATTAGATAGTCGAGTTTCGGTAGAGCTTATCTTGACTATCTTTCATCCAGGAACTGCCCTTCATGATGGAGCTATTATTATCAGAGGGGGACAGATTGCTTCGGCTTGTTGCTTACTTCCCTTAAGTCAGAATCCAGATCTACCTAGTACTTTAGGGACTAGACATCGAGCCGCTATAGGATTAAGCGAAGAGAGTGATGCTTTAATTATTATTGTTTCTGAAGAAACAGGCTATATCTCTTTAACGATGGGGGGTAAATTAATGAAAAATATTAAAGAAGAAACTTTATTAGAGATGCTTTCTTTGTATACTTCTCCTTTTCAAGAAGAAGAGTTCAAATCAGGGTCTTAAATGAAAAATATTAAAGAAGAAACTTTATTAGAGATGTTTTTATATATACTTCTCCTTTTCAAGAAGAAGAGTTCAAATCAGGGATTTTAAATGAGTAAGATCAATGAAGGTTTTTAAAATAAAAGAGTTATTTTTTAAGAATATTGGTTTAAAATGTTTTTCTATAATCGTGGGTATATTGCTCTGGATATATGTAAGCACTGAGGAAGGAGTAGTTAGAAATTTTAAAATTCCTATAAATTATGTGGGCATCTCTAATAATTTGTCCATTAGTCATACTTCTGAAGATAAAATATTGATTACTGTCCAAGGGGAGAGAGAAAATATCCTGTCTTGTCAGGCTTCAGACTTTAGGATATCCTTAAGTCTTTCTAAGAAGACTTCGGGTAGCTATACTTACCGGTTATTTCCTTATGAGATAGTAAGACCCCCAGATATTTTTATCAAGAAGATTTATCCAGAATATATTAAGGTTACTTTAAAAGAAAAAGTTATTAAAGAAAGAGAAGAAGGAAATAAAAGCTGATGAATAAGTTATTTGGAACAGATGGCATAAGAGGAGTAGCTAATGTTTATCCTATGGATCCAGAGACAGTCTTGAAGATAGCCCAAGCTTGTGCTATTGTCTTTAAAGATAAGGAAAGATCAAGAGTACTTATTGGTAGAGATACTAGAATTTCAGGACAGATGATAGAAAGTGCTTTAGTAGCTGGACTTACTTCAAGGGGTATTAATTGTATAAAAGTTGGAGTTTTGCCTACTCCAGCGATTGCTTATCTTACCAAGAGTTTAGGTTATCGAGCTGGAATGGTAATTTCTGCTTCTCATAATCCTATGGCTGATAATGGTATTAAAATTATTGGCCAGGATGGTCTTAAACTTTTAGATGAATTAGAAGAAGAGATAGAAGAAGAGATAGAAAATAAAATAAGAAGCGATAAGGTGAAAAAAGAAGTTACCGGAAAAGAAATTGGTTATGCTGGAGAGATGAAAGATGCTGCTGGTCTTTATCTTAAGTTCTTAAAATCTATTACTAAATTAAAAGATTTAAATAAGCTAAAGATAGTAATTGATTGTGCTCATGGAGCGACAAGTGAAGTTGCTCCTTTACTCTTTAAAGAATTAGGCGGTGAAGTCTTTCCTATTAATAATTCACCAAATGGGACTAACATTAATTTAAATTGTGGTTCACAATATCCTGAAATAGTAAGTAAAGAAGTTTTAAAACATAAAGCTGATATTGGTCTTTCTTTTGATGGTGATGGTGATCGCTTAATTGCGGTTGATGAAAAAGGAAAGGTGGTGGATGGTGACTTTATGATGTTAATGGTAGCTGCTTATTTAAAAGAAAAGGATAAGCTTAGAAATAATCTATTAATTATTACCCAGATGAGTAATTTTGGCTTAGAAAAAGCTTTAAAAGAATTAAATATTGATTTTATTAGAACAAAAGTAGGAGATCGTTATGTCTTAAAAGAGATGATAGAGAAAGAAGCTCTTATTGGTGGGGAACAGTCAGGGCACATTATCTTTCGAGATATTAGCTCTGCGGGAGATGGAATTATTTCAGCTTTAAAATTAATAGAGATAATGTTAGAAAAGAGTAAACCACTTTCACAACTTACTACTCTTATGACTCGATTTCCTCAAATATTAGTGAATGTTAAAGTAAGAGAAAGGATTGAATTTAGTAAAATAGCCGAGGTGGAAAGAATAATCAAGGAGAGTGAGAAAAGGATAGCTGATAAAGGGAGGATCTTAGTAAGATATTCTGGAACAGAACCTTTAGCTAGGGTAATGGTAGAAGGAGACAGCCAAGAAGAGATTACCGAAATAGCTAAAAACATCTCAGCAGTTATTGAGAAATATATTGGAGTGTAAGAAGTTATGAATATTTCGGTAATTTCTACTTTAAAGAATGAAAAAGATTCCATCAGGTCTTTCTTAGAAAATTTACTTAATCAGAGTCTTCAACCCCAAGAGATTGTCCTAGTAGATGGAGGTTCTTCTGATGGCACTATTTCAATTATTAAAGAATTTATGGAAAAAGATCCAAAGATAAAATTAATCGCAGAAGAAAATACTGGTATTTCTAAGGGAAGAAATATAGCCATTAAGGAGGCCAGGGGAGATATTATTGCTGTGGTTGATGTCTGTAACTTTATAAATAAAGATTGGCTTCGAAAGTTAGTCGAGCCTTTTATCAAAGATTATGAAAGGTGGGATGTATCTGGTGGATATTATATTCCAGAGATCAAAAGCTTTTTTGAAGAATGCTTGGCGGCGGTTATCTACCATCCTATTTATGAAATAGATCCGGCGAAATTTAATCCTTCTAGTCGGTCAATAGCTTTTAAAAAAAAGGTTTGGGAATTAGTAGGAGGATACCCGGAACTATATTACGCAGGAGAAGACTTAATCTTTGATTTAAAGCTAAAGTACCGAGGATATAAATTTTATTTTGCTAAAGAAGCTCTGGTTTCTTACCAAATGGAACCAACTTTATATAAATTTTTTAGGAAGTATCGACTTTATGGTTATGGTGATGGTCAAGCTAATTTATGGCCTCTACGTTATCTGATTAGATATTCTACTTATCTAAGTGGAATTTTACTTCTCTTCTTAGGATTTAAGCATCCTTATCTTTGGGGATTGTTAAGCTTTTTTGCTTTTTTATATTTAGCTCGACCTTATCGAAGAATACATTTCTTAGGTTATCTAAAAGAAAGATGTCTCTTATCTAAACTAAAAGCATATTTAGCTATACCTTTAATCTTAGTTACTGGTGATTTAGGTAAGATGTTAGGTTATATCGAAGGTCAATCTGAAAGGGTGAGAGGTTTTAATAAATCTAAAAAGATAAATAAGTATACGGGACATTAAGATTTATTAATTAAAGAAGTTATTAAAGAAAGTAATTAAAGAAGGAAAAAAAGAGTGAAAGATGATTTAAGGATGTTACCTACAGCTATTGGGAGTTTACCTTATCAAGATATAGGAAAAGCCAGCAAAGTTATTTTAGAAAATTTTAAAGAGATCCCAGTGTGTTATCAACTACCTAAGTTTAGTTTTTATGAAAATATGTATGTTCAGTACAGCGAAAAATTACCTTGTTTGGTCTTGGATCTGGATAAAGAAAGAATTTATTTTGATCTAAGTAAAGATTATTATCAAGAGTTAGAAAGATTTTACCAAGCTTTTTTAGAGAAAGATGCAGATTATTTTGCTCTTACTTCAAAATACTCTATAGGATTTCATACCGTCTTAGATAAGTTAAGAAATAGTAAAAGTTTAAGTAGATATGTCAAGACTCAAATTACAGGTCCGGTAAGTTTTGGTTTAACTGTTACTGATCAAAATAAAAAAGCAATTTATTACCATCAAGAGATCTTTGCAGCTATTGTCAAAGGATTGGGGATGAAAGGATACTGGCAAGCAAAAAAGATTAAAGAAGAAGGTTACATTCCTCTTATCTTTATTGATGAGCCTTATTTTACGGCCATAGGTTCAGCTTATACCAGTATTAATAAAGAAGAGGTGATAAAGAATTTAAATGAAATTATTGACTTAATTAAAGAAGTAGATGGGATAGTAGGAGTACATTGTTGCGGTAACACTGATTGGTCTATTCTCTGTAAGTCAAAAGTAGATCTCATCAGCTTTGATGCTTATAACTACTTAGAGAACTTTAGTTTATTTAAAGAAGATTTAGTTAGTTTTTTAGATCAAGGAGGTTACTTAGCTTATGGAATTATTCCTTCTTCTTCAGAGGCAATTAAAGAAGATCCAGAAAGTTTAACTACTAAATTAGAGAAGAGTATCGCTAAGTTATTTCAAATGGGGATCTTAAATAATGAAACTAAGGATCACTTTATAGTTACCCCAAGTTGCGGGGTAGGGAGTTTAGAAGAAGACTTAGCTGAGAAAGTACTTTGGTTAACTAAAGAAGTTTCTAAGATGATCAAAGAAAGGAAGATTAGATGAGATTAGGAGTAAATATTGACCATATTGCGACTATTAGAGAAGCCAGAGGAGGAAAAGAACCTGATCCTATTTATGCAGCCGTATTAGCTGAAATAGGAGGGTGTTTTGGGATTACCGTGCACTTAAGAGAAGATCGGCGCCATATTAAGGATCGAGATGTCAGGCTTTTAAGAGAGATAATCAAGACTAAACTAAATTTAGAAATGGCTGCGACTGATGAAATAACAAAGGTGGCTCTTTCTATTAAGCCCGATCAAGTTACTTTAGTGCCAGAGAAGAGGGAAGAGTTAACGACTGAAGGAGGTTTAGATGTGATAGAGAATTTTGATCAGATAAGCCATGTGGTTTCAACCCTTCAAGAAAAGAAGATTATCGTTTATCTCTTTATTGATCCAGAAGAAGAGCAGGTTAAAAAGGCCAAGAAGACTGGGGCTGCGGGGATAGAGATTCATACTGGTGTTTATAGTCAGGCTATCTTGGAAGAAGATCTAGAAAGAGAGTTAAAGCGAGTTGAAACGGTGGTTCAATTAGCTAATAAATTAAAGTTAAAGATTAATGCTGGCCATGGTTTAAATTATCAAAATGTTAGACCTATTGCCCAAATACCATTTATTAAAGAGTTAAACATTGGCCATAGTATTATAAGCAGAGCTTCATTAGTGGGAATGGTTCAAGCTGTGAAAGAGATGGTTTTTTTAACTCAAAGGAAGATATAGCTATGTGTGGTATTATTGGTTATGTAGGTAAAAGAGAAGCAAAAGAAGTCTTGATTGAAGGCTTAAGACGTTTAGAATATCGAGGTTATGATTCGGCTGGTATATCTGTTCTCAATCAAGGAGAGATAAAGACTGTAAAAACAGTAGGAAAGTTATTTCGATTGGAGGAAGCTCTTAAAGAATCACTTCTATCTGGTAATATAGGTATTGGCCATACGAGATGGGCTACCCATGGTCGGCCAAGCAATGAAAATGCACATCCTCATTCTGACTGTTATAATCAAGTGGTGGTTGCTCATAATGGAATTATAGAAAATTATATAGAATTAAGAGAAGAATTAAAGAATAAAGGTCATATCTTAACTTCAGAAACAGATACAGAGATTATTGCTCATTTAATTGAAGAATACCTCAAGATAAGTTGTTTTGAGAAAGCTGTCTTATTAAGCCTAAAAGCTTTAAAAGGTGCTTATGCGGTAGGAGTAATTTATAATCAATGCCCTGATACCATTATTGCCGCTCGTTTAGGAAGTCCGCTTATTATTGGCTTAGGCCAAGAGGAACATTTTATTGCCTCAGACATTCCAGCTATCTTAAATCATACCCGAGAGGTTATTTTCTTGGACGAAGAAGAAGTAGCCATTATCAAAGCTAAAGAAGTTAAGGTAATGGATTTAGAGGGAAAGGTAAAACTAAAGACTTCTCACCGGGTGGAATGGAATCCTGTTTTAGCTGAAAAGGGTGGTTATAAGCATTTTATGTTAAAAGAAATCCACGAACAACCCATGGCTATTGAAGATACCATGAGAGGGAAGTTAAAAGAAGATGATGTCTTTTTAGAAGAGATAAATTTAAGTGAAGAAGATATCAATAAGATAGACAGGATCTTTATCGTAGCTTGTGGCACTTCATACCACGCTGCTTTAATAGGAAAATTCATGATAGAGGAATTAGCTAATATTCCTACAGAAGTGGATATTGGTTCAGAATTTAGATATCGGAATCCAATCATTAATGATAAAGTTTTATTTATTACCATTAGTCAATCAGGGGAGACAGCAGATTCTATTGCGGCTTTACGAGAAGCTAAAAAAAAGAAAGCTAAGGTTATTTCTATCTGTAATGTCTTAGGGAGTACTATTACCCGAGAATCAGACGGAGTGATTTATACTCACGCTGGTCCAGAGATTGGAGTAGCTTCAACCAAGGCTTTTACTACCCAAATAGTAGTTTTGTATATGTTAGCTATTTATTTAGGAAGAAGAAGAAAGATGTTATCTTCTCAAGAAATTAAGGAGCTAATCTTAGAATTAAGAAGACTTCCTCAACATGTAGTTGATGTTTTAAAGAGTATGGAAGAGATCAAGAATTATACAAAACTATATTTTAAGTGTAGTGATTTTCTCTTTTTGGGACGGGGGATAAATTATCCTATTGCTCTTGAAGGAGCCTTAAAACTTAAAGAGATATCTTATATTCATGCGGAAGGTTATCCAGCGGGAGAGATGAAGCATGGACCTATTGCTTTAATTGACGAAAATATGCCAGTTGTGGTAATAGCTACTCAAAGTAAAGTCTATCATAAGACCATAAGTAATATTGAAGAAGTAAGGGCCAGGGATGGCATTGTGATTGCCTTAGCTAATAGTGATGATCAAAAGATTGCAAACTTAGCTAATCATGTGACGCATATTCCTAAAACTAGTGAATTACTTATTCCAGTCTTAAATATTATTCCTTTACAGGCATTAGCTTATTATATTGCTGATAAAAGAGGTTGTGATGTAGATCAACCTCGAAATTTAGCTAAAAGTGTTACTGTAGAATAAAATAAAAAGGAGGAAATTATTTTGGAGACCAAGATATTTAAAAATGTAACCTTAGGTGATCAGGTAATTATTCAAAATCCTTCTATGATTGGAGTTCCCCCCCGAGGAAGAAAGGATGGGGAGTTAGAGACAATTATTAGGGCAAATTCTATCATTAGGGCTTTTACTACTATCTATGCAGGTAGTACTATGGGCGAGGGTCTTCAAACTGGCCATGGGGCCATGATCAGAGAGGATAATATTATTGGAAATAATGTAAGTATTGGGACTAATGCCGTTTTAGAGTTTAAGAATAAGATAGGAAATAATGTTCGCATTCATAGTGGGTGCTTCATGGAAGATGTAGAGATTGGTGATTATGTCTTTGTAGGGCCTAATGTAGTCTTTACTGACGATCTCCATCCAATGTTTTGTCCTACTTATTTAAAGTGCAAAGGAGGAGCTAAGGTCTTAGACTTGGCTCGGATTGGAGCTAATTCTACTATTTTGCCGGGAGTAGTTATTGGCAGAAATTCATTAGTGGGTGCAGGCTCGGTAGTAACGAAAGATGTTCCTGATTATGCGGTGGTGGTAGGCAATCCAGCTAAAGTAATTAATGATGTCAGAAAGCTTAAATGTATCTCGGGATATCAGGAAAGACCTTATTCATGGCCACCATATCTTAATGAGATGTAAAAAAGACAAAAAGATAAAGCAAGAAAGGTGTTAGTTTATTGACGAATAAGCAGGGAGAAAAAAGGAAAAAGAGAGTCTTAGTGGTAGGTGCTGGTGTAGCGGGAGAGATGGTCGTAGCTGAAATACTTAACCATCCTGAAATAAACCAAGAAATAGTAGGCTTGGTTGATGATGATCTTAAAAAGTTAGGTAAGATAGTTTATGGTAAAGTAGTTTTAGGCACAAGTGATGATATTCATAAGATCTGCTTAGAAGAAAAGGTTGAAGAAATCTTAATGGCTATTCCTTCCGCTAAGGGAAAGACCATTAGAAAGATTATTGAAAAATGTAAAAAGACTAAAGTTGATTTTAAGATTGTTCCTGGAATCTACGAGATTATTACCGGTGATGTTTATATTAATCAAATTCGAGAAGTTTTACCGGCGGATTTGTTAGGTCGTGAAACAGTTAAGATTAATTTTAATGAAATATTGCCTTTTTTAGAAAATAAGAGAATTTTAGTTACCGGAGGAGCTGGTTCTATTGGAGGTGAACTATGTAAGCAGATAGCCAGATTTAATATAGAAAGACTCATTATTTTAGATAACAATGAAAATAATCTCTACTTTAAAGAGATAGACCTTTTAAAAGATAATCCTCATTTAAATTTAGAAACCATAATTGTTAATATTAGAGAATATCAAAAAATAGAAAAAATCTTTCAAAAATTTCTTCCTCATCTTATATTCCATGCTGCAGCTTATAAGCATGTACCACTAATGGAAAGATATCCAGAAGAAGCCGTAAAGAATAACATCTTGGTTACTAAGAATTTAATGGAAGTTGCTCATAAATATAAAGCCGAGAAATTTATTTTAATCTCGACAGATAAAGCCGTTAATCCTACCAGTATTATGGGAGCCACTAAAAGAGTAGCTGAACTATTAAGGCAGCTCTTTGTAAAGAGTGAGACAAAATTTATCGTGGTAAGATTTGGAAATGTTCTTGGTAGCGATGGAAGCGTGGTTCCTCTTTTTAAAAAGCAAATTTTACAGGGAGGTCCGGTAACCATTACTCACCCTGAAGTAAAACGTTATTTCATGACCATCCCAGAAGCTGTTTCTTTAATTATTCAAGCTACTTTTCTTGGAAAGGGAGGAGAAGTCTTTGCTTTAGATATGGGGGAACAGATAAAGATTACGGATCTAGCTAAGGAATTAATTACTCTTTCTGGTTTAATTCCTCAAGAAGATATCGAAATTAAGTTTATTGGCCTTCGTCCAGGAGAAAAGCTTTTTGAAGAATTGTTAACTGAGAAGGAAAATCTCAAGGTGACAAAGTATGAAAAGATCATGATAGCTTCTCCAGATAAGATAAAGATAGAAGAATTAAAGCAAAGTTTAGCTGCCTTAGAAAAAACTTCTCAGAAGGAAGATATTATCAAGATCTTCAAAGAGATTCTGCCTAATTATAGCCCTTCAAATAATCAGCAATTCTAATGATGGAACTTAATTTACTCTAGGTCAAATTTTCATTAATAGGTGCGATAAAATCAAGAATTACATTGAAGATACTTTTAAAAAAAGGTTTAAAAAGATTAAAAAAAATACAAAAAGAAATATAACTTGGAATTATAGTAATTTCTGGAAGATTAACTTAATAGCAGCTTCTTTCTTCTTCTTATTAGGGGTAAGCATTGGTGTGGGAACAATTATTAGTCTTTCTCGAAGCTTACCCACTCTTGAGCCATTAGAGAAATATAAAGGATCAAAGCATTGGGAGTTGCCAACTAAAGTCTATGACCTTAATAATGAAATTATTGCTGAATTTTGCGAGGAAAGAAGAGAGATTATAAGTTTATCGGCTCTTCCTAATCATTTAATCAATGCTGTTATTGCCACTGAAGATGCAGACTTTTATAAACATAAGGGTGTAAATTTAAAGGGATTGATGAGAGCTTTTTACAAAAATTTAATGGCTGGACATATTAAAGAAGGTGGAAGTTCTATTACCCAACAATTAGCTAAAGCTTTATTCTTAACACCAGAACGTACTTTTTCTCGGAAGATTCAAGAAATCTTTTTAGCTTTCCATATCGAGAGAAGATATACCAAGAATGAAATTTTAGAGCGGTATCTTAATAAGATTTACTTTGGTCATGGAGCTTATGGAATAGAGTCAGCTGCTCTATGGTATTTTGGAAAGCAGGCTAAAGATTTAAATTTAGCTGAAAGTGCGCTGTTAGCTGGTCTTCCTAAAGCTCCAAATACTTATTCTCCTATTAAAAACCCCTCGCTTGGAAAGAAACGTCAAGCTTTTGTTCTTTCCCGAATGTTGGAGTTAGAGTTCATTACTGAAGATGAAGCTAAAGAAGCTATAAAGACTTTAAATATAGAGCTACGGGAAAGAGAATCTAAAGAAGATGTGATTAGAAGTAAGGCCATTATTAATAAAGCTCCTTATTTTACCGAATATATCCGCCAACAGTTAGAAAAGAAGTACGAAAGACATATTATCTACAAAGAAGGTCTTAAAATTTATACAACTTTAGATTTAAATATACAAAGGGCAGCTGCGGAAGCTTTAATTAGTAAATTAGCCTGGATTAATGGTCTTTCTCGGACTAAGCTTAAACCTGAAGTGGAAATCAACCAAGAAAGTGGAGCAGAAATTACTACTGAAATTAGTGATGAAGAATGGAAGGCTCAAGTAAGAGGACAAAGGATCGAAGGATGTTTCTTGGCCACAAATCCAAAAAATGGGTATATTTTAGCTATGGTAGGTGGAAGTGGATTTACTAAAGATAATCAACTAAATAGAACTATTCAAGCGAAAAGACAAGCTGGTTCTGTCTTTAAACCTATTGTCTATACAGCGGCTATTGATACAGATTTTAGAGCTTCAGATACGATCTACGATGCTCCGGTGGTTTATAAATATGGGGACAAAGAATGGGCTCCGAAAAATTATAAAGGGGTGTATTATGGACAAGTTACCCTTAGAACTGCCTTAGCTCATTCTATTAATGTAGCTTCAGTGAAATTATTAGAAAAGGTTGGTGTTTCCAAAGTAATTGCTTATGCTAAAAGGGTGGGCGTAAAAAGTCATCTTACAGCCAATATGTCTTTAGCTTTAGGAACCTCTGAGGTTACTCCTATAGAGATGGTGGTAGCTTTTGGAGTTTTTGCTAATCAAGGAATTAAGGTAGAACCTTTTTCTATCCGTTATATTGAGGATCAGGAGGGTAATTTATTAGAGGAGAACATTTCTTCTCAGATTAGAGTAATTTCAGAAGAGACTGCTTATATAATGACCAATATGCTAAAAGAGGTGGTCAGGAGCGGAACTGCTGCTTACTCAGTAGGAAACAGTGTTAATAGGCCAGTAGCTGGGAAGACAGGAACAACTAATGATTATGCTGATGCTTGGTTTATTGGATTTACTCCAGATTTAGTAGCTGGAGTGTGGGTAGGTTACGACAAAGGAAGGATTTCTTTAGGAAGTGGGCGGAGTGGAGGAGCCATAGCCGGCCCTATATTTGCTGATTTTATAAATAAAGCCTTGAAAGATACTCCAGTGAAAGATTTTTCAGTGCCTAATAATATCTGTTTTGCTACCATCGATGCTACTACTGGAAAATTGACCAAGGAAACTTGTCCTCGTAAAATTAAAGAAGCTTTTGCCATAGGAACAGTTCCCACAGAATATTGCGATAAAGAACATCAAGAAAAAGAAGAAGTTCTTAAAGAAAAAGAAGAAGGACTTCAGGAAATATTAAGCAATGATTAAAAATAAAATTAATGAGATGATTAAGAATAAAATTGAAGGATATTAGACTTCAATCCTACCGATGACTGGACTTCAGGAAATATTAAGCAATGATTAAAGATAAAATTAATGAGATGATTAAGAAT
>Ga0180009_10000590_pt1 | contig 49445 bp, 44 predicted proteins | sample OS_PC_MetaG_FD_123537 | JGI IMG/M metagenome (GOLD analysis project Ga0180009, IMG submission 123537) | Groundwater microbial communities from the Aspo Hard Rock Laboratory (HRL) deep subsurface site, Sweden - OS_PC_MetaG | ecosystem: Environmental > Aquatic > Deep subsurface > Groundwater...
GAGAAGGTGACCGAAGTATGAGGGCCGTACTATTATGTACGGCCTGATACTTTTAGGTCTCATACTTTGGTCCCTAAGCCATAAACTCCGGGGGTTTGGGGGTTGGCCCCCATTATAAATTGTCAAAAAAAGGGGTCAAGTCTGCCCTTGACTCTTGGTGGGTGAGTTGATAAAGATATTTTATGTCGCGGCCATTAAGAATAGAATATCCCGATGCCTGGTATCACATAATGAACCGGGGACGGCGAGCAGAGAAGATTTTCAGAAATGATGACGACTATAAATTATTCATCAATATTCTGAAAGAATCCACTCAGGCCTGGGGTTTTCGGATTTGTGCCTATTGCCTGATGCCAAATCATTATCATCTTCTTGTCCAGACACCCTTGGCCAATATTTCACGGGGCATGCGACATATTAACGGGGTTTACACCCAGCGGTTTAATCGAAAACACAAAATCGATGGTTCTTTGTTCAGGGGGCGGTATAAATCCATTCTAATTGATTCGGATAATTATTTACTGGCGTTGGTGCGGTATGTTCATAAAAACCCGTCAAAGGCAAATATGGCGTCTTTTCTTCAATACAAATGGAGTAGCCATAAAGGATATATTAGTGATGATAATTCCTGGGACTGGATATATAAAGATTTTGTATATAATCTGCTGACAAAAAATAATAGAAAGGATCCGATAAAAACATATCAACGATTTATAACTGAAAAACAGGATTCAGATCTCACCGGATTGCTTGAGGGAGAAAAATGGCCGGGCATATTGGGCGGTAATGAATTTACCGACCAGATCAAACAGCATTATTCTAAAATTGATCCGGAAATTACCCAAACAAAAGAACTGGCGCCTCAACCAGAACACATTATCTTAAGTGTTTGCAAATATTACGGCGTAACACGTGAAAGCCTTGATTATTCCCGACGGGGAGCGTTCAATGAACCTCGGAATGTTGCGCTTTTTCTGATGCGCAGACTTAGGCAGGACAGCCTGCAAACTATCGGCCAGTCCATGGGAATTAAAAAATACAGTTCAGTGAGCAGTGCCATAGAACGTCTCAAAAATCGCATGGAAACAGATTCAGCACTTAAAGAAAATATATCAAAATTATTGAATCAGTTTTTATAATCAGCATTGAGGTCTGTCCGAGGTAAGAGGCTGTAATTACAATGAATTAATTATAAAATTAGCCCGAAATAGGTCTTAAACACACCTTTTTGGGCTAAAAATATGCACTTAAGAAAATGCCCAGATCAAACAGATCTTTTATTCCAGAATATGCCTGAAACAATTTAGGATAAAATTGCTTTTCGCTCTGATAATGATGCCTTAAAATATCATTTGTCATTTTTTTTTGTAAGCGGTATGCTATAAATCATGGAAATCAATGAACTTATTAAATTTTGGATTGACAGCTCTGATGATGATTTTCAGGCAATGACTCATTTGTTTGAAAAAAAGGATTACACCTGGTCTTTATTTATTGGGCATCTGGTTTTAGAAAAATTGCTAAAAGCCTGGTACATGAAAAACAATTTTAATACTCCTCCTTTTATTCATGATCTTGTGCGTTTGGCTGAAAAAGGGAATTTGACACTTGATGAAAGTCAAAAGGATATTCTGGACACAATTTCCACTTTTAATATCCGTGGACGATATGATGATTATAAAAGAGAATTTTATAAAAAATGTTCACCTGCTTTTACAAAAGAATGGGTTCACAATATCAAGGAGTTTAGAAAATGGATAAAGACAAAGCTGCTCAAATAGCACTCGAATATGTTCATTTCATCAAAAAGAGGGATTCAAATATTAAAAAGGCCTATATCTTTGGCTCTTTTGTAAAAGGCACAAGCAAAGAAGACAGCGATATCGATCTGGCAATTGTTTTCACAAATCTTAATGATGCTTTTGATATGCAGGTTAAATTAATGAAACTTCGAAGGAAATTTGATACCAGAATTGAGCCCCACGCATTTAGAGATTCTGACTTTAAAGCGTCAAATCCTTTTGCTAATGAGATATTAAATACTGGAGTCGAAATTGAGTAGAAAGGAGGGCCAAGAAAAGGGGTCAGGTCTCTGCCCTTGACCCCTGGAGGACGAATTGATAGAGGTGATTTGCCAAATTCCTGTCGTACTTTTTGCCAAATTACAGATCATAAGATTTGAGGTGTTTTTTGACGTTTTGCCAAATTAATATGGTCTTTTGGAGAGAATTATAGTGCCATTTTGCCAAAACCCGCATCTTGCCTGCTATATATAGTTTTTTTTCTTATGATGCCCCGGGTAAAATCCGCATCAAAATGATCCCGTAATTTTATGATCACAACGGGAGAATGAACAAAAAGTCAGGGGGCCGGACATGATCTGTCTGGCCCCCTGTGGTGCATTATTCAAAAGTATCTTTGTCACCGTTGTTAATCTGGTGAACTAATTTTCAATAAACCTGATCAGTTCCGGAACTGTGCTAGCAGACTTAATTATGCCTTTTAAAGCTTTCAGACGGTTGATGTCTTTAATGCTTTTGATTTTGGTAATAACGGTTTTGCAATCATCCGTGTCACCAAACTTTATGCTGACCGCAAACTCAAGCCCCTCAACAAGCCCTTGTTCGATTCCTTGAGCAAGCCCCTTTTCACGCCCTTGCTCAAGCCCTTTTTGTCGTCCTTCATCTCTTAATTTTTCAGCCAGTGTCATGATCATACCTCCTTTATCTTCAGACAACGTATTTGATACAATGGTTTGAAATTGTTCAGGTGTAATATCTTCCACGTTGCTGAAAATGTATTTTATCAGAGATTCAAAATATTGCAAACCCGTTTCTTTTTCAGACAGGTCTTTTAATAAAGTAAAGATACCAGGCAGTTTTTGGGCAAAGTCCTGTTTAAAGATATGTTTGAATATCAGCATGACCACACGGGCTGTTATGGTTCCTTTGATATCATTGTCAGAATATCTTGAAAGATCATACAGAACATAGCGAAAATCCGGGATATAGTCTTTCATGATATCCACCGGCCCTTTAAGCATGGATGAAAAGCTTTCTTTTGCTGTCCATTTTTGTGGGCCATGATACAAAAGCAGGGGAATAATAATGGACAGCTTTTTGGTTTTATGCTGTTTTAAGTCCAGCCTCCAGATTTTGAGCATATATTCAAGCAATTGGAGGTGTACCAGTTTGTCAGGATAACTTTTGTGTTCAAACAAAAAATAGATATATCCTGGTGTTCCTTCAAAATCCACTTTGTACAGCATGTCTGAATAATAATTTTTCAGATCGTTTTCTATGAATGTGTCTTTGCAGATTTCAAGAGAATCCAGGGTTACAACACTTAATACATTTTTGGGCAGGTAATTTTCTAAGAAAGCCCTGGCATTGGCCTTGTTGCTCCATGTTTCTTTGAAAAGGCTGTCATGGGAATTTTGAAGTTTATCGTTCATGGTTTGTCAGTATCATGCGGACAGGCCGGATTCAAGACAAAGTTTAAATCTCTGGGGACTCAGTTTCAATCGACGATTATGGTCCACCTGCAACCCCACAATATCCCCAATGATATTGGCAGGCTGTATGCGGTCGAAAAATAGAAAAATAGGACAAAAAATAGGGGACAGACCACCTTTTTTTGTTTACATTTTATATCATAAAATATATTTTTTAAATCATGCCGAGACGATCAAGAATAGTAGTTCCCAGCAACCCGCTTCATATTATTCAAAGAGGGAATAATAGACAGGCGTGTTTCTTTTCCGATGAGGACTACCTGATTTACCTTCAATGGCTTAAAGAATACGCATTGATTTCAGGGTGCTTAATCCATTCTTTTGTTCTAATGACAAATCATGTGCATCTTTTACTTACACCTCAAAGGAAAAACAGCCCGGGAGATTTATTAAAAAGGTTGGGTCAACGGTATGTTCAATATATCAACCGTACTTACAAGCGAACGGGTACCTTGTGGGAAGGCAGGTTTCGATCCTGCCTGATCCAGGAAGAAAAATATTTATTGACATGTCAGCGATATATAGAGCTGAATCCGGTTCGTGCCAATATCGTAAAATATCCGGGAGACTTCCAATGGTCAAGCTATGGCAGTAACGGACAAGGCAAAAAATGTGATTTAATTTCACCACATCCGCTTTATCAAGCGCTTGGCAAGACTGAAGAAGAAAAACAATCTGCCTATAGAGAACTGTTCCGATATGATTTGGAATCAGGAGAAATCGACAAGATCAGAAAGGCCACAAATGGAAATTTTGCTGTAGGAGCCAGACATTTTCAGGAAGAAATCAGCGAGATGCTTGGCAGGCGTGTTTTTCCGGGAAAAGCAGGCAGACCGAAGAAGAAAACCCAACAGAAACAGGGTCTGTCCCCGATTTTACGATTTTATGAGATATATAAAAGAAAAACAGCGCGGCGGTTTGTCGGAGAAGATCAGACGGTCTTCAGCGATGCTGGCCTCATGCACCTTATGTCCAAGACAGTGCCGGGTGGATCGGACGCAAAACGAAAAGGGATATTGTTCTACCGGGAAAAAAGCTGTTGTGGCAAGCTTTTCTCCTCACTTTGGTGAGGAGCCGCCGCTGGTGGGAAACAATGGATCTGGTACCCTCTTTTTTTCCCATTGCAACCTGAAATGCATTTTTTGTCAGAATTATGATATCAGCATTCACGGCGAGGGACAGGAGATGAATGATGAGCAGATTGCATCGATCATGCTGCATCTGCAGAAAATCGGGTGCCACAATATCAATCTTGTGACCCCCAGCCATGTGGTTCCTCAGATTTTAAAAGCATTGGATATTGCCATTGATTCCGGATTGAATCTTCCGCTTGTATATAATTGTTCGGGATATGAAAGCATCGAGACCCTGCGTCTGTTAAATGGGATTATTGATATTTACATGCCGGATTTTAAATTCTGGAGTTCTTCGCTTTCCAGGCAATACTGCAATGCCGGAGATTATCCTCTGGTGGCACAAAAAGCAATAAAGGAAATGTATGATCAGGTCGGCGATTTAAAGATGGATAAGAACGGCATTGCATGTTCCGGTCTTTTGGTCCGGCATCTTGTCATGCCGGGAATCCTGGATGAGACCCGCCAGATTTTAAGATTCCTCAAAGAGGAAATCTCTTCTCATACCCATGTGAATATCATGTCCCAATACCGCCCAATGGGAGACGCTTTTAAAGTTAAAGCGCTTTATCTCCCATTGATGCCGGATGAATATAAAAAAGCGCTGCACATGGCCAGGGAGTTTAATCTGACAATTATCCGATAGCTTAAACATCCTTACGGCAAAGGCTTCAAATATTATCTTTGCTGGAATATCTGAAAAAAAACAGGGGTCTGTCCCCTATTTTACTCTGACGCCTGTAATATCTGCCAGGTCTCCCTGAGTCATTTCCTTTTTTTTCCGGATATCTTTTATCGCCCTGCCAATATATTTAACAAGACGCACACGATATGGATATGTTATTTGTGTCATCTTCATCCTTTTTTACCATACGGTTAAAAACTGTCGGTCGAAGCGAAATTAACCGTACGGTGAAAATTTATGAAAAGATTATCTTAAAAGGTTTATCCCGGGGATTTGAATAAAATGCTTGTCCTGAGTATACATTTTCAGGCCGTTTTGAAATGCTGTTGCCGCAATCCATATATCATTTGTGGGAATAGGGGTTCCCTGTTTTCTTAATGCGTCAAGAATCTGGGCATAAAAATCAGCGGTTTCCATATCCACCGGGTACAGCGCCACCCGAGGAGAATCCAGAAACGCCTCAAGATCTGATCGATTCTGTCTTTCTTTGTCCCCGCCTTTAAACCCGTTTAAAAGCTCACCGATACTGATGGCAGAAATTCCAATCAAGTCTGCCTTCTGAAGATTAAAAACAATTTCTTCATGCCCCCTGAAGGCACTGGAATAAATATTTGTGTCAATTAACAGCCGGGTCATTCCCAAAGCTCCCTGTCAATTTTTCTGCCTGCATCAATACTGTTTTGAATATTCTCATACTCTTTTTGAGACCATTTTCCAAACAGATGATCAAGATCATTATGCGTTTTTGTGAATTGCTTTTTTTTGGTAATCCCCAAATTTTCCTTTAGAATATCAATAACATATTGATTAATACTTTTATTCTCATTTATTGCTGCTTTTTTCAGTTTTTCTGATACTCGGGCGTCTACCCCCCGGATGGTTATTGCTTTCATATGACCCCCTCAGATTTATAATGTCTATATATGATGGCATCTTGGTGTCATTATACAGCATCATGCTTGTCTGTCAATAATGGTTTTTTTCCGGAATATCAGAAAAAAACTGAGAAAGAAACTTCATTGAAAGCTTCAGATTTTCCAGATTAAACACTTCAATGCTTACCACGCCGGGATAGGTTTCAAGGATATCCAGGATTGTTCTAAAGGCGGTTTCAGGCATCCGGTCAAGCCGGGTATGGTCTTTGACTGTGTCGCCTGAAAATTCAACCCCGTGCAGATGCATCACAGGAATCCGGGATTGATGCGCCTGATAAATCTCCTGGATATTATCCCCATATTTGATCAAATGCCCCAGGTCCATGCACACCGGCAGATTGAACGCGTTGACGAGCGGTTCAACAATTGAAAAAGGATAATCCAGAGTTTCTATGGAAAAAATATCCGGGTGCATGCCGCCTGACAATAGTTTTTCCAGACCGTCATGTGCATTCTCCTGCCACATTTGGCGGTCTGAATTTTTTACGGTTTCCGGCATGTCAAGATGAAGGGTATGGGTGGTGGGCTGCAGTTTTTCAAAGCGCTCAATCACTTTTAAATACATATCTGCGGCCTGCTGACGCTTGACCAAAGATTCGCAGGTCAGACTGATATCCGTGGGAAGATGAATATTATAGGTCAGATCAAGATCCTGTGCAGCAGCCAGAAGATCATTCACCTCATTTTTTGACGGCAGCACGGTTTCCGGGCAGGATTCAAAAATCAGCAGCTCAATTTCATCAAAAAATGCGCCCAGTTTTTTTACATTGGGCAGAATATGATCCGGATAAATAAAAGAGGTGGTTCCCAGCCGGAACAGTCGTTGACCCTTTTTTGCTGCCATATGATCCTTTTAAGCTATAACAAGAATAATACATGCCATGAGCACTGCAAGAATGGAACTTGTCATCATCAGATCACAGGCCTGCTTTATTTTATACGTGTCCGGGTCTTTAAACCGGCTGCCTATCCAGGGTTTTTCCACCAGATGGCCATGATACATGCTGGGCCCGCCAAGGCGGATTTCAAGCGCGCCTGCAAAGGCGGCTTCCGGATATCCGGCATTGGGACTTTTGTGCAGTTTGCCCTCAAAAAAACCAAAGCTTAAGGCCTGCTCTCCTTTTTTGAGAGAAAAAAAACAGGCGGCAAGCGCAATACAGATAACAGAAAATTTTGATGGAATAAAATTTGCCACATCATCTATCTGTGCAGATGCTCTGCCAAAATAAAAATATTGCTCGTTTTTATATCCCACCATTGAATCCAGCGTATTCACCATTTTGTAGGCAAGGGCCGCAGGAACCCCGCCGATCAGTGCAAAAAACAAAGGAGATAAAAATCCGTCTACAAAATTTTCTGCTACGGTTTCCACACAGGCCCGGGTGACCCCTTTTTCATCCAGATTTTCCGTTTGTCTGCCCACGATCATGGCCACCTGTTTTCTGGCAGCGTCAATCCCCTGATTCTTTAAAGTCCAAAAAACTTTCATGGCTTCTTTTTCAAGGGTCCGGGACGAAAAGCAGAAAAACAGAAGAATACCCTGAACAACCATACCGACAAACGGATGTATTGCCATGCTGAACAGCACAATAAACAGACCCAAAAGCCAGGTGGACCCGATTAAAAAAACAGCAAAAAGCCAGCCGGACACCACCGGGTTTTTATCAATTCTTCTGAATACCGGCTCAAAAAAAGAAATGGCATTTCCCATGAGTGCCACAGGATGGGGCCATCTTCCGGGGTCTCCGAATTTAAAATCAAGGGCAAATGCCCCTAAAACGACATACCATTGAATATCAATCATAACGAACCTTTTAATTCCTGTTTAATATATTGGGCCAATTGTTGATTTTCATCCCTGGTTTTTAAAGAAAACCGCACATAGCGATCTGATAATCCCTCAAAATTGGCACAGTCCCGTATCAGTATTTTATGCTGGCCGATTTTTTCGCACAGGGTTTTTGAATTCTGGTTTCCTGTCAGGCGCGCCAGAATAAAATACGCACTGCTGTCAAACAGTTCAAGACCCTTAACCCTTTCAAGCAAATCATAAAAATACGCTTTTTCAGTTTTTATAAATGCCCGGGTTTTCTGATAAAAGGGTTCTATTTTTTCAGGATGATCAAATATATGCTCGATGACCGCCTGGGCAAGCGCATTTACACTCCAGGGCTGATAACAGGCCATGATCTTTTGGGTAATGGATGCATGAGCACTTAAAAATCCGGTTCTCAGCCCCGGTATGGTAAAAATTTTTGACATGGAGGATAAAACAATCACATTTTTATACGCTATATCCCCCACAAAAGATATCTGATCGGCATTGTCCACAAAGGGAAGATAGGATTCATCAATCACAAATATCGTATTTTCATGCTTTTGAATCAGATATTCAAGCGGTTCTTTCCGGATCAGAGCCCCTGTCGGATTGTTGGGGTTGCAGATAAAGACAAGATCACACGCTTTCGCGCAGGCAGATATCTGATCCATATCCGGCATGAATCTGTCCTGCGGTGTTGAAACAAGATGATCATATGGGATGTCGTGCATGCTGCAGGCATCTTTATAGTCAGAATAGGTGGGGCCCACGATCAGAACCCGCTTTGCCTCCAGCGCCCTGGGGATCGTGTAAATAAACCATGTGGTTCCGTTTCCTGCGATCACCCGGCTGCTGTCCATATGATGAAACCGTGCAAAACCATCTCTCATGCCCGCAGCATCCGGCAAGGGCAGAGATTCAATCTTTTCCACATGATCACAGATAAATCTGTGTATATTTTCAGGCGGACCCAGCGGATTTAAATTACTGCTCATGTCAATGATCTGATCCATGTGACACCCCAGTTTTACTGCCAGATCCTTTTTATTGCCGCCATGGCCGATAATCATTTGTCTGTTTCCTTTAAATAAAAGCTGCGCCGGCTGTCAAAAATAAAACAGCCTCTGTCACTTCTGTCATGGCGCCCAGCATATCCCCTGTAATACAATTGAGTTTTCTTTTATAAAACCACACTATCAATACCGTGGTGATCATAAATACACCATTTAAAACCAGGCCTTTATAGCCTAAAACCAAAGAGATGGCCACTATAATCACCACAAAGAAAAAATCTTTAAATCCAATGGGCTTTTTAAACAGATCCAGGCCAGTCCCGGTATTTTTTCTGCCATATTCTAAAAACCGGATACCAAACAGTGTGGCTGCACGGGCATATGCCGGCACAAGCAATAAAATCAGGCCGGTGTGAAACAGGTATTGCCACTGCGTGGTGGATATCTGACCATTTGTCTTGATCGCATATATCCCGGCAATTTTAATCGCAAGAATACAAAAGACAGCCACAAGCCCCATCATACCGGTGCGGCTGTCCTTCATAATCTCCAGTGCCTGCTCTTTTGACCGGTGGCTGAACAGGCCGTCTGCCGCATCTCCAAGTCCATCCAGATGAAAAGCACCCGTAATGACCACCAGAAAAACCACATCCAGAACCGCAACTGTCCCGGGGGGCCAGAAAAACGAAACACACCGGTCAAAAACCAGAAGAAGACCTCCCAGGATCAATCCCACAACAGGAAAAAACTTGATCATCCCGATGGGTGAATATGCCACATTTTTTCCTGCCGGAAGAATGGTGATGAACAAAAGTGCCGAGCGCAGGTCTGTTATGAATGTTTTCATTTTAGTGTTTTCATTTCATTCTGTCTTTCTGGCCACTTTTAACGGTTTCATAGAACACACCCCTTTGACGGGATTTTCCAATAATCTGTTTTGTTTCAATCAACTGTGCAAGACATTCGTCAAGCTGTGCTTTTTTGTCTTTAAAAATCTGAAGCAGATCCTTTTTTGTGCAGGGCCTGCGATGAACGGTTTCAAGAATGGCCGATTCCAGATCCTGTATATTCAGACGGGCATTAATCGTTTCATCCACCCGCGCAATAATCTGGACTGATGGATACTCCAGTTTGATTTTAATCTGCTCCAACTGTTCTTTTGAGGCAGGAACAATATCCGCACAGGTTCCCGGTCGATCCAGCGTATTGAGCTGAACCGTGTCCGGCTTGATTTTTTTAATAACGTCTTTGAGCACCTCAAGGTCTGCGTCCCCATCATTGATTCCCGGAAGAATCAATACCTCCAGCCATATTTTCCCGGTATATTCTTTGGAAAAATCAATAATCCCCTGGATGATATCCTGAACATCCATTCCTTTTATGGGTTTGTTGATCCGTTCAAAAGCCTCCGGGGTGGCCCCGTCAAGAGAGGGCACCACCAGATCTGCTTTGAGCAGTTCCTTTCTGACCTGAGGATCATCAAAAAGTGTGGAATTGGTCAGCACCGCGACTTTCACAGATGGGCTTTTCTGCTTGATATAGTCAATGACCTGACCCAGACCGGTGTTCAAGGTGGGCTCCCCAGACCCTGAAAATGTCACATAATCCGGCAGCGGATGATGATCAAAATAATGCTCCAGCTCTGCTGTCACATCTTCTGTTTTGACATATTCCTTTCTTTTACGGGTTAACCGGGTTGTTTTTCCGCACTCGCAATACAGGCAGTCAAGGGAGCAGGTTTTATGGGTCACCAGATCTATTCCCAAAGATACGCCAAGCCGCCGGGACGGAATCGGACCAAAAATATGTTTATACTGCATCTGATGAATTCTCCTCTATGCTATCCGCAATAGTCTTGCCCGGTTTTATCTGAACCGCAATGCCTGCAACTGTCATGACCACCCTGTGAGCGGCCTTTGCCATCCGCTGGTTAACCAGCCCAGCCACATCCCGGAACTGCCTGGCAAGGGCATTTTCCGGAACAATTCCCATGCCCACCTCATTGGACACTAAAAAAACAGGGCACGCGGCGTTGACAAGACTGTTTTCAAGCGCCGTGACCGCTGTTTCAATCTTAACGGAATCATAGGAATGAAACAGTAAATTGGATGCCCACAAGGTCAGGCAATCCACGAGAATCACACTGGCCGTTGATGAAAACTGATCAATGATCTTGTGAAGATTGACAGCTTCTTCGATGGTCTGCCAGTCTGAACCTCTTTCTTTCTGATGCTTTTGAACCCGTTTTTCCATTTCTGTGTCGGTTGGAACAGACGTGGCAATAAAATATTTATGTTTACCGTGAACTGCATTGGCCTGACTGAGCGCAAAACTGCTTTTACCGCTCCGGCATCCGCCAATGACAAGTGTTATATTCTTTTTCAAAACCCGTTTAATCCTTTTGTCAGTGTCTAATTTGCTTTATTGAACAGAATAGCGTATCTGTACTGGCATTGGCAACTTAAAATATGGAATTTCAAAGGATAAAACAAAAACCCTTTTACAACTTAACAATTTGAAATTATAGTATATTTCAAATATGTTTTTTATCCCTTTACAAGACAAAAATATTATTGTAGGTCTTTTAGAAAATAAACCCTGTTCACTTTCGCAACGTTTTAAGGAGACCGAAATGATCAACCGAAACACAGTCAAGGTGCTCAGTCTTAAACCCGTCACCCGGACAATGTGTCACGATTTCTATATCAAAATTAATACTGAATTCGATTCTCCTGCAGCAATTAAAGAGTCTGTCTCCTGGTGGCAAAATGACAGTGAAAAGCTGAACAGCCTGTGGTGGGTTTTAAATTATCATTCAGACAGGCTTGATCCGGACAGAAACTTGAGGGCATTTGTTGAAAGACATCTGGATGGACTTGCACAAAAAAAAGAAGCCGCGGTCCGGGCAGGATAACGCTTAGTATTTCACGTCTTCACTTGCGCCCCAGATATCAACAATTTTTGTATTTCCCGGATAATCCACGGTTCTGTAACGGGTAATTTTGGATAATTTATGCGTAATTCTGCCCAGTCGTGCAGCCTGCTTTTTTATGGCCTGAATGCCTTTTTCTTCAGCATCTTCAGATAAATGAGTCATCAGCAGCAGTTCTGAATATCCCAAAATCGCCTGCAGGGGCTGATTGATTTCATGACAGACCGCACCTGCCATTTCAAGAACCCCCTGAAGCCGCTCTTTTTCATTGGTTTCTTTTTCAGTGGCTTTTCTTTGTGAAATATCGGTAAAGGTGGCAATGGTCCACGCCATGGGGTTGGTCTTGTCCCTGGAGTTTAATTTGATATGCGCCGGGAAAAGGCTGCCATCCTTTTTAAGCAGAATATTTTCATACTCTGCTGTTCCATTTGCATTAAGGCCCTTATAGATGGTTTTTCCGGTATTATCATAATCCCTGCCATCCATATAAATCATCCGGGTACTTTTATTTTCAAAATCAGACTTGCTCATATATCCGAACATCCGGACCATTTCAGTATTCACCCATTTAAAAATCCGGTTTTGAACCAGAGCGATTCCCACAGGTGATGATTCCAGAATTTTTTCAAGAACCGACTGCTGCTCCATATATTTTTCATCTGCTTCTTTTCGTTCTATGGCAAGGGCAATATGATGAGAAATTGAGTTCAGCAGCTCCAGGTCTTCTTCTTCATAATCATCCGGCGAGGAATAACTTTGAATAACAATGGCACCTTTAACTTTATCATTGATTATCAAGGGAGCGCCCAGCCAGATTTTACTGGGTGTACCCATGATACCGGGGTTTAGCGGATCTGACAGCCGGATAATATCTTCTTGATAAAAAATCATGGGCTGTCTGTTCCGGATAACCATGCCGGTGGAAGACGTTATCCGGCTGAAATTTAGAATTTTTTCCGGCGCCTTATCCTTTTCATCCACATAATACGGGAAAAAAAGCGCATCTTCTTTTTCATCAAGCAGGGCAATATAAAAATTATCTACATTGAGAATCTCATCCAGACTTTCATGAATCACCGTATAAAGTTCATCCAGGTTCCGGGTACGGGTAACTGCGTCAGAAATTTTAAACAGCGCTTCTATGGTTTTGCCTGTATCCCGCTTTTTTTTTGCTGTTTTTATTGGATTTAAAAATATCAAAATCAGTTGTCCGTTTATCAAAATTTCAGGAAGTTTATACACCCAAAAGTTTTGTATTATTCCATTAAAAATTTTTTTTATCAAGGCCAAAGAACCGCTTTACGGCTTTGATAAAAACCGGTTCAAATGCACCAGTTTCCGGTGGTGTATTTGAACCGGTTTTGGTTTTTTTATACCATCAAAAACAACGCCTTTTTAATAACCTGTTCTTTTTATGTGACTTTTAAGAAGGACACATATCCGGCACATCAATTGCTTTTAAATATGGAAATCATAAATAAAAAATATTCAATTTTTGACAGGGAGTATTTAAAATCGAAGATCGGCGAAAATGGCCAAGGAATGATGTCAACTTTCTTGTGTCTGTAAAATGCGAAGAGGCACACAACCATGAGACTGCCTGGCATCTGGGTATCATAAAAAACATCAGTGCCAGCGGTCTGGTTATTGAAGCCCACTCATTAAAAACCATAAAAATTGCTTCAAATGTGCAATTGATTTATTTTCCGCAAAAAGAAATGCACACACCTCCTCTTGTTGAGCCAGAACCGGTTAAAAAAACCGGACGGCTTATCTGGCAGAGTCCGGATAAAAAGACCATTGGTATTCAGCTGGACCTTTAAGCGTTTCTCCTGCGAGAACATCAGGGGTTCAGATGATGCTTCTTAATCCGGTAACGAAGGGTATTCCGGGTGATCCCCAGTTGACGGGAGGCCTTTGAGATATTCCAGCCGCAGGCAGCCAATGCGTCTTCAATCATTTTCTTTTCCTGCAAAAAAAGATCTTTGGGCGGGGGATCTTCTTTTCCGGTTCTTATCTCAACTGATTTTTTCTTCACCAGAGACGCTATCATCTCTTTTGTAATTTCCAGGCCGTTTGATACAAGCACCAGCCGCTCCAGTACATTTTTCAATTCCCTGACATTGCCCGGCCAGTCATAATCGGATAAATCATTCATGGCACCGGCCTGAATCACAGGCGTTGTCTGACCGAATTCAGCACTGAAAAAATTTAAAAAATATTCTGTAAGCTCTGGAATATCCGCTTGACGCTCTTCTAAAGAAGGCATAAAAACCGTATAGGTATTTAACCGAAAATACAGATCTGACCTGAATTTTTTTTCTTCAAGCATTTTTTCAATATTCTGATTTGTTGCACTGATTATTTTAATATCCACCTTCAGGGAATCTGTTGAACCGACAGGCGTAATCACCCGGTCTTCAACCGCATGAAGAAGCTTTGCCTGGATTTCATACGGCAGCTCTCCTATTTCATCCAGAAAAAGAGTCCCCCCGTTTGCCTGGATAAACGCACCTGTCCGATTTTGCACAGCACCGGTAAATGCGCCTTTGATGTGACCAAATAATTCAGACTCAATCAGTTCCCTGGGAATTGCTGCACAATTCACACGAATAAAGGGCTGACTTCTTCGGGCAGACAAAAAGTGAATCATCTTTGCGGCAAGTTCTTTTCCCGTACCGGATGCTCCGGTAATAAAGACAGATGTATTTGTCGAAGCCACCAGCGCAAGCTCTTTTTTAAGGGTTGCCATGGCCAAAGAAGACCCGATGAACACCGGCTGATCTGTTTTCTGTGCACTGGAAATAGCCGCTTTTTTTGTAAGAAGTGCAGCTTTTGCTTTTTCAATAATAATCTCATTGTCTATGGGTTTGCAAATATAATCAAAGGCCCCCAGCTTCATTGCGTCAACCGCTGCAGGAATGGTTCCGAATGCTGTCAGAAGAATTATCGGTGTATGGGGAAACTTTTGATTTCTAAATTTTAAAACCGCCATACCGTCTGCTTTTGGCATTTTCAAGTCTGTAAAAACCAGATCCGGCAAAAACCGCTTCCATTTTAAAATTCCATCTTCACCGTCTGTGGCGGTTTCTACCAGATACCCCTGAGTTTCAAGCACTAACTGCAGGACTCTTCTCATGCGGGTTTCATCTTCAATGATTAATATTTTTTCAGACAAAAGACGGCTCCTTTTTGTGAGATTCAACCGGGCGAGAAAATTCAAGGGTACTCAATGGTTTAACGGGCAGATGAATTATTACCCTCGCGCCTCCCCGGGGTATATTTTCCAGGCTGATGCTGCCATTATGGGCCAGAATAATCTGCTTACAGACGGAAAGCCCTATCCCCATTCCTTTTTCCTTGGTTGTAAAAAACTGTTTAAATACATTTTCCAGATCTTCTTTGGGAATGCCGGGTCCGGTGTCGCTGATATAAATATCTATGGCTTCATCTGCCCGGGCATCAATGGCAATAAAAATGCTGCCGCCATCGGGCATGGCATCCTCAGCATTCACAATACAGTTTAAAAAAACCTGCTGCAACTGTTTGAAATCAGCAAAAACAGTTAAAGGCGCGTTTAATGGCGCAAATTCAATGGAAACAGCCCTGTTGTGATTATCAGACTGCACCCAGTGGTTGATCATCCGGGTTATCCTCGGGCATAAATCGACCGGCGCAAGCTCAGGAGTTTTATATCGCGCCAGCCCCATCATATTGTTAATGACCGATTCAAGACCATCCACTTCACCAATAATAAAATTTAAAAGCTCCTGGCTGGTTTGAACATTTTTAAAATTTTGAGTCAGGTATTGAGCAGAACTGCGAATAATACCCAGCGGATTTTTCAACTCATGGGCAAGGGTGGTTGACATTTCTCCTAAAACCGCCATTTTTTCTGACTGAACCACTTTTCCAAACATTTTTTCTATCTGATTTTTGCTCTCAATCAAGGATTCATGATAAAGGACATTTTCCAGAGCCAGTCCGGCCTGGTTAGAAATCATTGTAAAAAACTCCACATCTCTTCTGGTATAGGGCCTTTCATCCTCTCTGTTTCCAAGCAGAAGCAATCCTGACAACCCGGCGCTCCCCCTTAATGCAAAAATAATTTCCATCCCCATCGAATGAAAGCCGTTTAATTGCGTTTTCAACTCTGTATCATGGGTTAATGCATTGCAAAACAAATAGTCTGTTTTTTTTGAAAACGCATTTTTAAGCAGTTTGATATCTATCGTTTTTATCTCTGAATGGTTCTGTTCCGGATAAAATGCAACTCTGTTCTCAGTAAAAATTGCCACCCAGAGATGTTTGACATGAAACTTTTCTGGAATGGTTTGTGTTAAAATGGAAATCAGATTTTCAAGGCTGACAGAAGATCCTATACTTCTGCTCAAAGCAGGTATCATATCATATCGATATAGAGCTTTTGGCAGAAATATTTTATCCAGAACAAGGGTGATCAGACGATTTACCGGTTCAAACAAAATTGCAATGGCGACAACATAAATCAGAAATAATTCTTCTGAAAACATCTGACGTCCCATAAAGGTTCTTTTTAAATAAATAACCAGGGATGCATAAGAAAACATCAGCAGGCCAATGAGCAGAAAATAGGAAACTGTCCTGGAAATCATTTTATCCACATCTAAAAGCCGGTACTGAAGCATGGCAAGAAAATATGCCCCGGGAAGAATAGCCCCTGAAATAACCACCAGCCGGAAGGAAATAAATGGATTATTAAACAGCATATTGGGAACAGCATAAAAAAGGATATAGGGCCCAAAAGAAAACCAGTATGCACTGATAATCAATTTTACCTGATTTTTTTCAAGGGAAGAAGACAGGCTGCGATAATCAATCACATGTTTTAAAAATGCGCAGACAGCCATGAAAGGCAGAGCCAGGTTTCGAATCCGCTGAAGCCAGCCCCAGAATTCTCCGGCATTATCCGCCAGTATCAGGCTTCCTGCAATACTGATCAACGGTGCGGTTAAATACAGTATGGCAATCAGCCATTTTCTGTTTTGAATGATATTGCGCTCATTGGGAAAACTGAAAACAAAATGCAGACAGGCTCCAAAAGCCAGCCAGTTCCCTATGGCCAGAACAAAAAAACTCAAAGAAATAATATGGGGGTCAAGAATACCGAAATACGAAGGAAAGGTTGCTGAAAATATCGTTGCAAAAAATGACATTGTTATTAAAAACAAGCGGGTCGGCTGATCCGAGGTTCTTCGCAGATACGCCAATACGCCCAGAAAAAGAAGAACAAACATCAATAATAAATGCGGCCATGCAATGGAAAAAAACCTGAACGGTGAAACCGGATTCAGTTTCGGCTCAAACTCAATGAGTTGTCCTCCCCGCTGAATAACCACATGGGCCTGTCCTTTTGAAAACAGGTCCAAGGATAAAAAAAGCGGCAGAATGTGATGATAGTCAAATGAATTAATGCTGATAATCATATCACCCGGCTGCACCGGATTCAGTGCTTGATGAATCTTTCCGATTTTTAAACCATACTGGGTCTTGTCCACCCTGAATTCCGGAGTGCCATAGTACAGGATTGAAACAGAAAAGATAAAAATCATGCTCACAGGAATAAGCACAACAAGCAGTGCCAGATATTTTTTAAAAAAAGGAGAAATACGTCCTGATACATCATTTTCGGTTATTGGATGAGCCAATTTTGAAAAACCTCTTTAAAGAGCATATAAATTCATTTGAGTTATAACAGAAAAAAAACAAAAGAAATAATGAATTTTCCCTGAACTGTGCATTATGCCTTGTGAAATTTTCGTATTTTATGTAATAATGATCAAACAAAAATGTAGTTTTTATTTATAAAAAATTGGTCAGCGTAAGTATTGAATATTAAAAAATCTGGAAAACACAATATGAAAACCTTTAAAGAACTCTCTTTGCTTCATGAAATCAGCGAAGCCCTGAACCAGCATATGGACATGAAAAAATCATTATTTAAAGTGCTGAGTGTTCTTTCTGAATCCCTTTCCCTTGTGAGAGGGATAATCTTTCTGACCAATTCTGAAACCAGTGAAATTCGAATTGAAATTGCCCATGGAATTTCTGAAGAAACCACAAAAAAAATTAAATATCTTCCAGGAGAAGGAATTATCGGAAGAGTTATTCAAAGCGGAGAAGCAGCGGTTGTTCCCAGAATCAGAGAAGAACCCTTGTTTCTTGACAAAACCCACTCCAGAAACTTTGTAGAAGGCCAGGATTATTCTTTTATCTGCGTCCCCATTAAAAAAGAAAACCGTGTGGTCGGTGCCATCAGTGCAGACCGGCCCTTTGAGGGCAAAAAATCTCTGGAGGAAGGAGAAAAACTTTTAACGGTTGTCGCCACCATGGTGGCCCATCATGTTATCAATATTGAAAGTATCCGTATTGAAAAAGAACAGCTCAAAACAGAAAATATCCGGCTGAAATCAGAACTTGAAAACAAATACAGCTTTACCAATATCATTGGGAACTCAAACAAGATGAGAGAAGTCTTCCAGATGATCTCCCAGGTATCCGGATCTTCAGCAACGGTTCTTATTCGCGGAGAAAGCGGCACAGGAAAAGAACTGGTCGCAAATTCCATCCATTATAACAGTGAAAGAAACAAAAAACCGTTTTTGAAAATCAACTGTGCGGCCATTCCTGAAAATCTCATTGAAAGCGAATTGTTCGGCCATGAAAAAGGCGCTTTTACCGGTGCGTCCCACCTGAAAAAAGGCCGGTTTGAAATGGCGGACCAGGGCACGATTTTCCTGGATGAGATAGGGAATATGGCACTTTCCGCCCAGGTAAAATTATTACGGGTGCTGCAGGAAAAAGAATTTGAACGGGTTGGTGGATACAAACCCATCAAAAGTGATGTCAGGATTGTTGCCGCAACAAACTCCAATCTGGAAGATATGGTCCAGAATGGCAAATTCAGGGACGATCTTTATTTCAGGCTCAATGTTTTTCCCATTTACCTGCCCAGCCTTCGAATGCGAAAAACAGACATTATCCTGCTGGCAGACCATTTTCTTGAAAAATACCGCAAACTGCACGGGAAAAATATAAAGCGCATCTCAACCCCGGCCATTGACATGATGATGGAATACCACTGGCCCGGGAATGTCAGAGAACTTGAAAACTGTATTGAACGATCCGTCATCCTCTGTAATGAAGGGGCCATCCACAGCTATCATCTGCCTGCCACCCTGCAGACCGGAACCAAATCCAAGACGCTTCCCCTGTCCCTTGAAAACGCTGTAGCCCACCTTGAAAAAGAAATCCTGATGGATGCTCTGAAAAATACCAAGGGCAACATCAACAAGGCGGCAAAACTCATCGGGATCACGGTAAGAAAATTTTCATACAAGGCTTCAAGATATAATATCCTTTATAAGGACTACAGATAGCGCAAGACACAAGGGCTTGCAATTCTTAATGCGGCCGGCAAAATTTTATACCGGTGAAAAATAAAATGGCAGGGCGCTTTTTATAAGCCCTGCCACTCAATATCGTCAATATCCGAATTTAATCGTTTAGTTGGACATTTGATCTGTTTTTTCCTTCATTGCATCCATTGCGTCTTCAGTCTTTTCGTTAGTGGTGTCCATTGCCTCTTCAGCGGCATCTTTCACAGCTTCCACAGATTCCGCAGCTTTTTCCTGAACAGCCTCAACAGCTTCCTGGGTGGCTTCTTCTACTGCTTCAACAGCTTCTTGGGTGGCATCTTCTACTGCTTCAACAGCGTCTTGTGTTTCTTCCTGGGCCGCATCCATTACATCCGCAGCTTTTTCTTTGGCCATTTCCATTGTCTGGCTTGCTTTTTCTTCCGTGGCTGCAGAAGATTTTTCTGCCTTGTCATCCTGCCCGCATCCGATAAAAAATAACAAACACACCATTGTAATTAAAAGCGCAACATGTTTCATGGTTCCCCCTCCTGATTTTTTTCAAGTTTAAGCAAAAACCGCTCTAAGTCGGTGAGCGGACAATATAAAACAAAATTTTTACAAATGCAATTTTTTTAAATATTCCTTTTTGCCCTTAAAAAAACACTCAAGGCAAAAAGGGGATAAAACCGTCATCCAGGCCAAAATCAATTATTCCTTCCGGGGTTTGAACCACATATAAAGGAATCTGCCGGCCTGAACAGTGTGTCCGAACCTTCGATGCAATATCGATCACACGCTGTGCATCAAGGGTTTGTCCATTCCTTGTTTGAATATCCAGCCCCCCTGCAAACAGATGATGGAATTCAATTCCTGCTGTTCTTAAAGCATCGGCAAGCCGTACAATGATCTCTGGTTCAGCATTAACCCCTTTTATCAGTGGGACATTGGCATAAACATTTACCCCGATATTCATCAGTTTTCCTACAATATTCGTGTGCAGATCCGTAATCTGATCCGGGTCAAGAAACCAGGTTTCCAGTTCTATTCTCAATGGGTTGCCAATGGAAAAATCACGCCACAAAGAAATCCTTTGAATCACGGTGTCATCCATATCCGATGGCGAGCATGAAAGAGCGCTGATCCTTAATCGAACACTGACAATATGGGAAAGGGTTTTCAGCTGTTCTACTGCCTTATGAATATCCTCCAGCAAAAACATGGGATCATGATCCCAGTGAATAATTACATCTGTAATCTCCTGGTGTTCTTTTGTGTAATCAAACCATATGTTTTCTTTTAATATTTTTATCTCCAGGCAGGTTTTGTGGATTCTTGAAATATCTGCACACGGTACCGGACTGACAGACGGTGCAAGCTCAGGGCTGTTATAAAGACAGGAATAAAAAACCTGCAATTGCCGGGAACAGATTTTTTCTTCTGTTGTTTTATTTATTCCGGCATTAAAAGACCGGTTGCCCGCATATAAAGAGGAATCTCCCATATCCAGATGAAATTTTGCATCAAGGGTTCCTTCCGTATTGATTCGATACTCCGGCATCTGGCCGGGATCTTGAATAAACTGCGTAAAATAGTCAAGGGTATAAGGTGTTCTGATCCAGGTATATTCCGGGCGTGTCTTATCTTTTTCAACCGCCCATCCGCTGGTATTCCACTCGATCTTTCCAATAGCGGTTGCTGTACAGAGTTTGGGGATACACCGGTCAGAAATGTTTTTTCTTAAATCCCTCTGCGCCTGAAAGGACTGTGAAATGGGTGTCCAGTATTCTTTTGTTCCATGAATGGTATGACAGGGCGTAAAGATATAATAAATCTGTGCCCCGGCCTGTCTTAATAAAGAAAACAGGTCTTTTAATGTTTTTCCATCATCATTCAAGCCTTTTAAAAAAGGCGTCTGAACATATACCTGAATGCCGTTTTTGACAAACCGGGAAATAATATCAAGACTTTGGATTGAAACTTCATCCGGATGCACAAAATGAATTCCCAGCTCAATGCGTTTACCGTTTTTTTCGCACTGACTGTTTTTTTCAATCAGATAATGAATATATGCCTGATTGTTTTTTAAAAACAGTTCCGGATAATAGGACACAGACCGCGAAGCAATACGTATGGTCTTCACATGACCAATTTTCATCAGTCCATTCAGCGCGATTTCAATATTGGGCCTGTTTAATAGCGGTTCTCCCCCGGTAATCAGTATTTCATGGATTAAAGGGTGTGATTCAACATATTCAACCGCCTTTTGAACATCCCGGGGCGATGGATTGTTTTGTTTCCGGGTGCTTTTGTGTTTTCGAAAACAGAATCGGCAATACACCGGGCAATGCTTGTCCAGAAGGAATATCACCCGGTTCTGGTACATCTGCTCCAGTACCCCGTCTTTAAAATGCCCGTCAAAAGTGAGGGTCTCCCCTGTCTCATCCAGTTCCCCTGCAAAAGGAAGATACTGCATTGCAACTGCATGGGAAACCTGTGACTGACGGATCACATGATCCGATAACCTTACCGGGAACCGGTCGATCACCGTCTGAATGGCCGAAACATCTTCAGGAAGAAAAAAAGCCGTGTCTTTAAGTTGATCCGTTGTTTTGACGGCATGCAGACCATTGCCGGGATAAACGTTTTCAAGAAGGGTGTAGATATACAATAATGGAATTTTAATCGTTTGAATGAAAAAAGGATGTTTTTCTCCGGCATTGATTTTTGCAAAAAGAAAATGAAAAAAACCAGATAGATTGTTTTTATACCCGCATTTTTCAATGAATATGTCAAACAGGGATGTTTTTTCATCCTGCTCAATCTCTGAAAAAAAAGAATTTTCTATAAGCTTTGATATGCCATAGGTTGAAAAAAAAAAGGTGCTGGTTTGAATAAGTGCCGGGATATCAAGCGTGCTGTTATCAATTATCTTCATGAGGTTCTTTTTGAACAAGCTCTTTTTCCGGTATCACCATCAACGTGACCGTGGCTTTGGAAACCCGCTTTTTCTGGTCATTTGAATAAGAAAATATTTCAGCTTCTGATACAATCAGTTTTTTGCCCTGATTTATAACTTTGGCCTGACAGATAATCTTTTCTCCAATTGCCGGACGGAAAAAATTAATTTTAAATTCAATGGTTAAAATTCTGTGCGTTTCCGGCACCAGAGTATAGGCTGCATACCCTGCGGTATGATCTGCCATGGTTGCAAGCATGCCTGCATGCACAAAGCCTTCACGCTGTTTATGGTCTGGGCCTGCCATCAATATGGACTCAAACATCCCCGGACTGACCTGGCCGGTTGTCATGCCGCAAAAAGCTGGAAATCCCTGTGTAAAATCAGTTTTTAAAAATTCAAATCGTTTGGTGTTCACTCGGTTCTATTTCCTTTCCATTTATTTTATTAAAGCCGAATATATAGCATGCATCTGCAGAGGATACAATTTTCATAAATCATATTTAAAGTTTTAACTTGAACCTTACCATAAAGTATATTACCTTTTTGCAAAGGTTTATCTTGGATACTGCTAACTTCAAAGATACGGGTAAATGCATAGAAGAGCTTTTTTAAAACACGCCGCTTTTGTTTTTGTTTCCCTGAATACCCCTGTGGCATTTGCAGGTCGCCCGGAGATATCCGTTAAAAATACCGCCTCTGTTTTTGATCCGCACATAAAAGACCTTCTGGGTAAAAAACGGCTGTTTAATAAAGTCTATGATGAAGATATTTTTTTAAGCAGCAGTCAGTTGCCGCTTTTGGACGCATCTTTATTTCGGTTACAAAAAATGCAGAAAATCGTAGGATATGGTAATTTTTCTCTGCTCAATTTTGATGATGCCATAAAAATTTCCAAATCATATTCCACGGTCGGATCTTTTTCAAAACAGGAGCTTGATTTTCTCGAGATGCTTTTTTACTCCAGGGTGGATGAATATGGCTTCATGGGTGAAAAACCGATTAAAACCATTACAGGTAAAATTATCAAAAAAGAAGTGAAAAAAATCGCACATACCGGTAATTATCTGTACCGGGGCAAGCCCATGGAAATGTATGATAAACTGAAAAAAGAAATCGGCCCGGATGTTACTCTGACCTCCGGAGTTCGAAGCATCATGAAACAGTTTTTACTGTTCTTGAACAAGGCAAAAGCCAGTAATGGAAATTTGTCCATGGCATCAAGATCTCTGGCCCCGCCCGGATATTCCTTTCATGGTGTTGGCGATTTTGATGTGGGGAAAATTGGGTTTGGTGTTCATAATTTTACTGAACAGTTCACCCGGACCGATGTTTATGAAAAGCTGACCCGCTTAGGATATCTCAAATTCAGATATGAACAGAATAATAATCTTGGCGTAAGGTTTGAACCCTGGCATATCGAGGTGGTTTAATTTTTTATAAACAATTTTTCCTTTTACAAATCATTTTTACCGTACTAAACTGCGTGAAACGTTCCTGATTATTTGATATTTGCCTGTATAAACTGGATAAGAAAGATGATCTTGCTTGAAAATATGTCCATTCTGATTGTTGATGACGTAAAAACCATGCGCTCCATTGTTCGCAAGATGCTTAAAAGCTTGAATATCGGAAGAGTGATCCACATGGCGCAAAATGGGGTGGAAGCATTAAGCATACTCAATTCCGCCCGGGTTGATTTTGCCATCATCGACTGGAAAATGCCTGTCATGTCAGGGGCAACCCTTTTAGAAATTATCCGGCGCGATAAACAGCTCAGAGATATTCCTGTTCTGATTGTCAGCGCAGAATCCGAGCAGGATATTGTGCTGGAGGCTGCTGAAATTGAAGTGGACGGATATCTTATCAAACCACTGACACCGGCAATCCTGGAAAAAAGCATCACACATATTATTGATCAGGTCAATTCTCCTGATCAGGCAACCATCCATATTAAAAAAGCCCGGATTTTAGAAGAAAATAATAATTATCCTGCTGCTATTGAGCACATGAAACACGCTGTTCAACTCAAGCCTGCAGCATCCAGAATATTAAGGAATCTGGGTTTGTTATATAAGAAAAACGGTGATGAGGAAACCATGAAAAAATGCCTTCAGAAGGCGGCTCTGGCAAATCCCAGGGATGTAATTACCCGGCATCTTCTCGCCCGGTTTTACTGGAAAAATGATGATTTGATTTTGGCAGCTCAATATTTTCTGGAAGTTCTTTCCATGACCCGTAAATTTTCAAGCCAGGCCATCGAACTTGGAGAACAGTTACTTGAAAGAAACAACAACCGCCTGGCAAAAAATATTTTTTCAAAAACCATTTCCCGGATGGAAAAAGACTTTCAGACAAAAGCAAAAATTATTGAAATCTGTATTGAATACAAAGAACTTGAATATTCAATGCAGATTCTAAAACAGGCCATAAAAGAATATCCTTCAAACATTGATCTGATTTTCAAAGCCGGTGTGGTCTGTGAAATGATGGGAGAGATCGACAAAGCGCTTGAATATTTTTTTATGGCAGAGAAAGCCCAGGGCAGCCGTATTGATATAAAACTGAAAATTGCCAGAATCTTTTTTGACAGGAAAAAACCCATACAGGCGGATAATTATCTGAATACAGTGCTGTCAAGAGATCCGAATAACGAAGAGGCGCTTTCCTTAAAACAGCGATTTTAGTTGTTTAAGTTGCGTTTTTATCCAGAAGAACAATTTCTTCTACCATGAATATCTTTTTCGATAATTCAGATATTCTGACAAGAAAATGCTCCATTTCTTCAGATTTGATCGGATTTGCTGAGGGGGATTTATATTTTAACGGATCAATTAATTTCCCGTTTTTTGTCATTCGAAAATCAAGGTGCGGTCCGGTGGCATATCCTGTCATTCCAACATAACCGATTACATCTCCCTGCAAAACCCGTTTGTTTGTCTTCATACCGCTGGCAAATTTACACATATGATTATAATTTGTTGTATATCCATTGGGATGGCGAATGGTGATATAATTTCCCAGACCCTTTTGAAATCCAATTTTTGCAATAATTCCATCACCAACAGTTTTTATGGGTGTTCCTTTTGGGGCTGCATAATCCACTCCTGGATGAGAGCGATATTCTTTAAAAATCGGATGGAGTCTTTTTTTAGTAAACCCGGATGAAATACGGGAATAGGTTAACGGTGCTTTTAAAAACGCTTTTTGAAGTGATTTTCCATTTTCATCATAATACCCTGATGTTCCATTTGAATCCTTATGTAAAAATGCTTTGTAAACAGTTCCTTTATTCTTGAAAAAAGCAGCCTGGATTTTTCCGTATCCGAAAAGCCTGCCATCCCGATATCGCTTTTCCACAAGAACTTTAAACTGATCTCCGGATTGAATATCTTTAATAAAATCTATATCCCAGGCAAAAATATCAGATAATTTCTGGCCAAGTTCATTTTTCTCCCCGGATATTCTGACCGCTTCAAACAGGCTGTAATTAATCGTGGCAGAGACAATTTCAAGTTCAACTTCATAATCAATGGGTTCCTGGTTAATGGAAAAATGATCTTTTTCCTTTTGAATGATCAATCGATCATTTTTATCAATATCATATTCAAAACCCCAAAAATGATTATCCCGTAAAATGATTTTATATCGCTGCCCCTTTCTGATCTGTTTCAACGGAAACACATCCTGGCTTTGATCGTTGATTTTATAAATCGTTCTTAACGGCAGATATTGATTCAATATGGTTGAAATGGTATCCCCGTTTTTAACCGTTTTTTTCACAATTTGAATATCAGGCAGAATAATGGGGAAAATTCTGTTGGTGTTTTTGTCTAACCCGGCAACAGCAGAAGAATTTAATCCGGATATAAAAAAAACACAGATTAAAAAAAAATGCAACATCCATAATCCACAGGTCCAGTTCAATTTTTTTATCATTATCACGTTTCCATATGTAGTAATTTAAAAACGGCTATTAAAACACCGGGTAAATTGACTTCGATAATTAAAGCTATCAAAATGTGTACCAGCGTCTTTTTATATGACTGATTTTCTTTAACAGGCTTTTTTATAAGGAAATTCCAGTTTTTGGCGGGTTATGATGTTATTAGACATGGTGGTTATATTTAATTAATATTTATGATATTTAGCTGTTTGTTTAAATATAACAAAAGGGAGGGTGAAACATCCACCCCTCCCTTTTATACCCTGAATACTATTTTTCTTCTTTGCCAGCGTCAGCCATCATTTTAAACATGGCATATTTGTCGGCAACTTCTTCTTCAATTTTTGCTCTCAAACGTTTTGATTCATCCGGAAAGCTCTTTTCCAGAGCAGCAAAACGAGTTTCTCCGCTCAAGAATTCCTGAAGTGTTCCATCCGGTTCTTTTGATTCAAAAACAAACGGATTTTTACCTTCTTTAATCAGTTCCGGGTTATATCTGTACAGTGGCCAGTAACCGGATTCAACAGCCAGTTTACCTTCAAGCTGTGATTTACCCATACCTTTTCGGATGCCCTGGTTGATACAGGGCGCATAACAGATAATCAAAGACGGCCCGGGATAGCTTTCAGCTTCCATAATGGCTTTCATGGTCTGATTTTTATTTGCACCCATGGAAATAGATGCAACATAAACATAACCATAACTCATCATCATCCGACCCAGATCTTTTTTACCGATCTTTTTACCCGAAGCTGCATATTTTGCAATCGCACCTGTTGGCGTGGCTTTTGAAGACTGGCCACCGGTATTGGAATACACTTCTGTATCCATAACCAGGATATTAATATCTTCTCCGGATGCCAGAACATGATCCAGACCGCCAAATCCGATATCATAAGCCCAGCCGTCACCACCAAAAACCCAATGGGATTTTTTCACAAAAATATCTTTGTCTTCATAAATCTCTTTGAGCAGATCATCGGTTTCGTCTTTGAGCAGGGTTTTTAATGCCATGCTGTATTTTTTGGATTCCTCTGCATTGTCTTTTCCGGCAATCCATCCTTCAAGTGCTGCTTTAACTTCTTTAGAAACTTTGCCCTGTGCCGCCTGTTTCATTTTTGCAGCAAGGGTCTTTCTTCTGGTGTTCGTTGCCAGCATCATACCAAACCCGAATTCTGCGGCATCTTCAAATAATGAGCTTGCCCATGCAGGACCTTCGCCGTCTGCATTTGTGCAATAGGGGGTTGATGGCGCAGATCCTCCCCAGATGGAAGAACAGCCGGTTGCATTGGCAATGGTCATTCTCTCGCCGAACAACTGGGTGATCAACTTGACATAAGGCGTTTCTCCACATCCGGAACATGCGCCGGAGAACTCAAGCAGCGGCTGAAACAACTGACTTCCCTTAACCGTATCCCGTTTAAGAATATCGGTTTTAAATGGAATGGTTTTTGAAAATTTATGATTTTCTTTTTGACCTTTTACTTGACTGGCAATCGGTTTCATCACAAGCGCACATGTTTTGGCAGGACAGATATCTGCACAGTTTCCGCATCCCTGACAATCCAGAGGATTCACCTGGATTCTGAATTTAAATGCATCCATTCCCTTGCCCTTGCCGTCAACGGTAATAAAATCAGCCGGAGCCGCAGCAAGTTCTTTTTCTGTGGCGACTATCGGTATAATTGCCGCGTGCGGACAGACATATGAGCACTGGTTGCACTGGATACAGTTTTCAGGAATCCATTCCGGTACCTCAATGGCGACCCCGCGTTTTTCATACTGGGCAGTACCATTTTCAAGAACACCATCCACAGGAAAAGCACTGACCGGCAGGTCATCGCCGCCCTGGGCATTAATCTTTTTCATGACATTGTCTACAAAATCAGTGGTTTTTTCTTCTTTCTTTTCCGGTGCAACACCATTTGCCCATGAAGCAGGCACTTTTACTTTTTTCAGGTTGGCAAGGGTTTTATCAACCGCTTCAATGTTCATGGAAACAATTTTTTCACCTTTTTTACCAAATTTTGCCTTGATATCATCCTTAAGCAGGGTAATGGCAGTTTCAACAGGAAGCACATTGGCCAGATTGAAAAAACAGGTCTGCATGATCATATTGATTCTTCCGCCAAGTCCAACTTCAGTGGCAATTTTAACTGCATCAATATTATAAAATTTAATTTTTTTATCATGAATGGTTTTTCTGACATTTCCCGGAATAAAGGTTTCCATTTCTTTGACAGTCCAGGGAGAGTTCAACAGAAATGTTCCACCTTCTTTTAATCCCTTAAGCACATCATACAGCTCAACATAGTTGGATTTATGAACCGCAACAAAATCAGCCTCATCAATCAGATATGTCGATTTAATGGGCACATCTCCAAACCGCAGATGAGAAACTGTCAAACCGCCGGATTTTTTAGAGTCATAGGCAAAATACCCTTGTGCATATTTATCTGTATTATCACCGATAATCGCAATGGCACTCTGGTTTGCGCCAACAGTTCCGTCTGCTCCCAGACCCCAGAATTTTGCTGCAATCGTTCCTTCCGGCGCCGGGTTAAAACCGGTTTTAACATCAAGAGAGGTATGAGTAACGTCATCGTTAATACCCACGGTAAAATGATTTTTCGGCTGGATAGACTTCATATTGTCATATACAGCCTTGATCATATTGGGATTGAACTCTTTGGAAGAAAGACCAAATCTGCCGCCGATAATTTTGGGACCTTCGCCGTTTTCCATAAAAGCCGTACACACATCCGTATATAAAGGCTCGCCAATGGAGCCGGGCTCTTTTGTTCTATCCAGAACCGTAAGTGTTTCAACTGTTGACGGAATGGCCCTTAAAAAACTTTGAGTATCAAAAGGTCTGTACAAACGGGCTTTAACAAGACCCAGTCTTTCACCCTGGGCATTCAGCTGGGTGATGGACTCTTCAATGGCTTCACAGGCTGAACCCATGGCAACAATCACTCTGTCTGCTTCCGGATCTCCCACATAATCAAAAAGATTATATTCGCGCCCTGTCAAATCACTGACTTTTTTCATGTATTTTTTAACAATGCCGGCAACTTTCAAATAATATGAATTGGCAGCTTCCCTTCCCTGAAAATAAACATCCGGGTTCTGGGCTGTTCCTCGGGTATCCGGATGTTCCGGATTCACCGCGCGGCTTTTAAATGCTTTATAGGCATCGTAATTAAACAATTTGGCCATATCTTCATATTCGATCATTTCAATTTTCTGAATTTCATGGGAGGTTCTGAAGCCATCATAAAAATGAAGAAAGGGAACCCGGCTTTCAATAGTGGCCAGATGCGCAACCAGTGCAAGATCCTGGGCTTCCTGGACCGAACAGGATGCCAGCATGGCAAAACCGGTCTGACGACAGGCCATAACATCCTGATGATCACCGAAAATAGACAGCGCATGTGCAGAAACAGAACGGGCGGTAACATGAAAAACAGTGGGCAGTAATTCACCTGCAATTTTATACATGTTTGGAATTTTCAGCAATAAACCCTGGGAAGCTGTAAATGTCGAGGTTAACGCACCTGCTGCAAGAGAGCCATGGACCGTGCCGGCAGCACCCGCTTCAGACTGCATCTGTTTAATATTTAATACCTGACCGAAAATATTTTTTCTTCCCTTGGATGCCCATGTATCTGCTATTTCCCCCAAAGGACTTGAGGGGGTAATCGGGTAAATTGCGGCAACTTCACTCATGGCATACGCCACGTGTGTTGCAGCAGTGTTTCCATCTATTGTCTGCATTTTTTTTGTCATATTTTCACCTTAATATATAATAGTTAATAATTACAAATAATTGTATAATGTAAACCTGAACTGTATAATAAAAATTTTAATATGTAAATAATTAAAGAAACCTGTTTATTTTTATTAATATATGATAAATACCTTTTCTATAATAGAATAAAATATTTATAATAAAATTAATAATTTATAAAATTCCAATTTAAGGAAACTTCTAAAATGGCGCTAATATCTTCAACACATTCTATCAGTCGATATCATGTTGATGGAAAAATTGACGGGTCAATTATTGAAGAAATTCAAAACGGTTTGATTAAAAATGCTATCCCTGAAATTGAAAATGAATATGATGAAATTTCAGCGGGCTGGGTACCTGTAGAAAGTCCCTACACCCCTGATTTTAAAAAGTTTTCATTTCAGTTCGGAACCTATTTTGTTTTTTCTTTAAGAATCGATAAAAAATCAATTCCTCAAAAACTGATTCAAAAATATATGACAATTGAAATTGAAAAGAAAAAACAAAATTCTGCCAGAGAATTTATTTCAAAAAATGAAAAATCTGAAATCAAAGAGCAGGTGATTGATATTCTGATGCATAAAATTCCATCTGTACCCAATATATATGATGTGCTCTGGGATTATGAGGCAAATAATATGTACCTGTATACAACCCAGAAAGCGGCAAATGAATTATTTGAAACTCTTTTTTTAAAATCCTTTAATTTAAAAGCCATTCGATTATTCCCCTACACGATAATTGAAAAAAAATCAGATCTTTCCGCAGCAAAAAAAGATAGAGTCCTTTCACTTGCACCTGTAAAATATTCGAGGTAATTTTCATGCTTGATATCGCAACTGCTTATAATAAATACAAATTTTTAGGAAATGATTTTTTAACCTGGATCTGGTTTTTAATCGAAACAGATCAAAATATTTCTGATCTTATAAATTCAAAAGAGGTTATCCGTCTTGAAGTCGGAAATTCCATTGTTCTGGAAAACACTTTAGGGGATAAATCAAAAGAAAAAATATCCATAAAAGGAGATCAGGCCGGTCTTGAAGAAGGAACAACCGCCTTAAAAAAAGGTGCTTTTGTGACCCATATAAATCTGATCTGTAAAATCAATGAGGATGAATACCGGTTTTCAATGGCTGGTGAAAGCATGAATATAACCGGTCTTAAAACACCGAAAACAGACCTTTCTAAAAATGAAGACCAGATAGAGGGGGTTATACTGGAAAAATCATCTTTTTGTTTTAAGATATTTGAAGTTATTGACACTCTGTTTTTAAAATATATTGATAAAAGAACTTCAGATGACTGGAATCATAAAGGATTTTCAGAACTTAAGAAATGGATCGAATCCTATTAATAAAATGTTCATAACTGCAAGGTTTTGAACACCTTTGAAAAAGACAATAAAACACAGGGTCTTTTATTTAAAACACTAGTGGAGTAATGAACAGTGTTTATTAAATAAATAATAATAAATAAAATGGGTTATAAAGTTTTAAACATTTGAACAGCCCTTACTGTTATTATTGTTCTTTAAAAAATACATTAATAAAAGCATAAAGATTTAATAATTGATAAATGAAAAAAATTAATATAGATATTGATGGATATACAATTTTAAAAAAAAGGATTTTAAATGAAATTTTCGTTTAATAAACAGGAAATTGTAGATGCGCTTTCAAAAATACAGGGAATAACAGGAAGAAAAACAAATCTTACCATAACATCAGATATTCTCATCAAAGCGATGGGATCAACCATAACGATCACAGCAAATGATCTTGAGACTGTTTTTTCAGGTACATATGAAGCAGAAGTTGAAAAAGAAGGCATTTTATCCATAAATTCAAAGAAGTTTTTTGAAATTATCAGAGAATATCCTGAAAATTTCATACCGATCAATGAAATCGAAAACCGGTGGGTGGAAATTGGTAAAAACGACAGTATCTATCATATTGTCGCCTCTGATTATAAAAACTATCCCCAGACGCCTGTTATAGAAGATGTAAAATTTATAAGCATCCGTCCCAAAGACCTGAAAAAAATGATTGAAGTTTCTTCTGTTATCAGTTTTTCAGGTGAAGAAAAGCGAATTTATGTGATCGGGTCATTGATCGAGAAAATTACAGAAAATGAATCTCCTAAACTCAGAATTGTATCCACGGATTCAAGACGCCTGAACTGTTTTGAAGCACCTTATAAAGGAACCCTTGAATTACCGGACGAAAGTGTGATTATTCCTAAAAAAGGCTTTTCTGAATTGGCCAAGTTTATAGATACAGGCAGTGATGAAATCAGTGTAGGGATAAAAGACAATCATTTTATTTTTAAAACTGAAAAAGAGTCTGTTATGATTAAACTGCTTGAAGGAGAATATCCTAACTATAAACCGGTAATTAATTATCAGGAAATGATTCCCGTGGAAGTGGATAAAAACATGTTTTATACATTAATGAAGCGGGTTTCTATTTTAACTTCAGATGAATATAAAAGTGTGGTTTTAAATTTTAAGGAAAATGAACTGGTTGTTACGATCACCAATCCTGAGATCGGTGAATCAAAAGAGCAGATGATGATTTCATTTTCAAATGAAGAGATTAAAAGCGCATTCAATCCCAGATATTTTATGGATGCGTTAAACATGTTTGAAAAAAATACCCTGGTGTTAAATGTCAAGGACAGTAAAAGTCCCTGTATAATAAAGAGTCTTGATGACGATAATCTTATCTGTGTAATAATGGCGATGCATATATCATGAATGATAATAAAATGACCAACGATTATAGTGCGGGCAGCATAAAAGTATTGGAAGGCCTGGAAGCAGTTCGAAAAAGACCGTCCATGTATATTGGAAACGTGGATATTCAGGGGCTTCATCACCTGGTATATGAAGTGGTGGATAATAGTATTGATGAAGCCATGGCCGGCCATTGTGATCTCATCCTTGTGACCATTCATCCGGACATGCGGGTCAGTGTGGAAGACAACGGCAGGGGTATTCCTGTTGAAATGCATGAAACCGAACATATTCCCGCCTGTGAAGTGGTCATGACCAAGCTTCATGCCGGGGGTAAATTTGATAAAGATTCATATAAAGTATCCGGCGGGCTTCACGGTGTGGGTATTTCTGTTGTAAATGCACTGTCCGAGCAACTGGACATGGAAGTATACAAGAAAGGTAAAATATATCATCAGTCGTATTCCAAAGGCCACAAAAAAACAGAACTCGTTGTATTAGGGGATACAGATAAAAAAGGAACGAAAATCACCTTTACCCCGGATTTCAGTATCATGAACGAAAATGAATTTGTTTATGAAATTCTGTCCCGGAGAATGCGGGAGCTGGCGTTTTTAAATAAGGGTATCCGCATTGTTATAGAAGATGAACGTTCAGCAGAAAAAGAAGATTTTCATTTTGAAGGCGGTATTGTTTCCTTTGTGGAGTATTTAAATCGTTCCACAACGGTTTTACATGATCCGATCCATATTGAAGGGGATAAAAAAGATGTACAGGTGGAAGTCGCCATTCAGTATAATGACACCTTTAAGGAAAAACTGTATTCTTTTGCCAATAATATCAGAACACTGGAGGGCGGGGCGCATGTATCCGGATTTAAAGCTGCCCTGACCCGTACCGTTAATGCATATATTACTTCAGGTTCAAATAATCTGCCCAAGAATATGCAGAGCATAAAAATCAGCGGCGATGATATGCGAGAGGGTCTTACTGTTATCATTTCTGTAAAATTAATGGAACCCCAGTTTGAAGGCCAGACAAAGACAAAACTGGGAAATAACGAAATCAAAGGTATTGTTGAATCTCTTTTAAATGAGAAATTAGGCCAATATCTGGAAGAAAATCCAAATGTTGCAAGAAAAATTATTGCCAAATCCGTTGATGCGGCACGGGCCCGGGATGCTGCAAAAAGAGCAAGAGAACTTGCCCGGAAAAAAGGCACCTTAATGGATTCAACCCTGCCGGGTAAACTTGCTGAATGCCAGTATGCTGATCCGGCTGAAAGAGAACTGTTTCTTGTGGAAGGAGATTCTGCAGGCGGCAGTGCCAAACAGGGAAGAGACAGACGGTTTCAGGCCATACTCCCATTAAAAGGTAAAATATTAAATGTGGAAAAAGCCCGGTTTGACAAGATTTTAAGAAGTGATGAAATTAAAAATATAATAACGGTTCTTGGAACCGGTGTCGGGCAGGAAGAATATAATATTGACAAGATCAGATATCATAAAGTGGTAATCATGACAGATGCTGATGTTGACGGGTCTCATATCAGAACACTTCTGCTGACATTTTTCTATCGCCAGATGCCGGAGCTGGTTTCCAAAGGCTATCTGTATATTGCCCAGCCGCCGCTGTTCAGGGTGGGATCACGAAAAAACGGTGTATATCTTAAAAATGAAGAAGAATATGCAAATTATCTGATCAACCGGATTTCATCCCAGAAGGATATTTTTATTAATAATAATACAGATGCGCTTCCTGAAGAAGAATTCTCATCACTTCTGGTCACCTTGACCGATTATTATGATGCGGTTAATCTTTTGAAAAAAAGAGATATGGATACGGTTCTTTTACTGGCCCTGATTAAACATGGCGTAAAAGATAAATATTTTCTTGAAGATAAACAAAATTTTATAACACTTTCCCAGGATATCAGAAAATATGGATATATACCTGGAAATATTGATTTTGATGAAGAAAGAAATATTTATGAAATGGATATTTTCAATACAGAGGAAAGCGAAAACCTTTTAAGGGTGGGAAGAGAAATACTGGGAACCACGGATTATAAACGGATGCTCAGGGGATTTGAAAAAATAAATCCCTATAATAAGCCGCCGTTTGTTATATCTTCCAAAGCATCAGAGGCTGAGACCAAAAAAGAATATCAATTCGATAACTTAGACCAGTTGTTCGAATTCATTATTTCAGAAGCCAAAAAAGGAATTAATATCCAGCGCTATAAAGGTCTGGGTGAAATGAATGCAGATCAGCTCTGGGAAACCACCATGAATCCGGAAAAAAGAAATATGCTCCAGGTGGATGTGGAAGATGCTGAAAAAGCCGATGAGATTTTCACCCTGCTCATGGGCGAAGAAGTAGAACCCCGACGAAATTTTATCCAGAAACATGCGCTTGAGGTCTCGTCTTTAGATTATTAAATAAAATAAATTCATAGGCATATGCGCCTGTAGAAAAAAATTCTTTTCAATCGTGTTTAAATGTAAATCCGGATAGCGACCTTGATCGCAAGTCCTTATATTGGGTTACCGTGACCAATAGACTCCAGATGACGGAGATGTGATGCACTGCCGGCAGTCTCCACAGGAGACGAGGATATTATCATTACCGGCCAGGCCCTTGAGCGGGGCACAGATGCTCCCCTGGCAGAAACACCGTTAAACCTGATCATCACCGTGAACGGCTTTGAGCGTAAAAGGGTGTAAATTTGGGACAGACCACGTTTTTACCCTTTTATCCAAAGACGGATTTACCCAACCGTCACAGCCTCGGGCATCGGGAATGTCCTGTTCAAGGCATCTGATATTTACACCGGAACCTTTAATGCGAAAAACGAACTGATCCGTGGTCTTGCTGTGATTTGCCAAATTCCTGTCGTACTTTTTGCCAAATTACAGATCATAAGATTTAGACCATTTTGGGGCACTTTCCCAAATTAATATGGTCTTTTGGAGAGAACCATAGTGTTTTTTTGCTGATATCCCTGGCACGTCTACTATATATAGTTTTTTTTCTTATGACCCAATAGGTAAAATCCGCAAAATAAAAAGCGGTTATTTTCATGATCACAGTGTAAAAATACTCCCTCCCAAAAAGCAAGGATGCCGGATATGATCTATCCGGCATCCTTTTGGGTGCATTATTCAAAAATTAAATTCAGTCTTCAATAAATTTGATCAGCTCGGGAATGGTTTTAGCGGATTTTATTTTGCCTTTCAAAGCTTTCAGTGTATTGATATCTCTAATGCTTTTGATTTTGGTGATAACCGTTTTGCAATCGTCCGTATCACCAAACTTGATGCTGACCGCAAACTCAATCCCCTCAACAAGCCCTTGTTCAAGTCCTTTTTTAAGACCCGTCTCTCGACCCTCATTTCTAAGTTTTTCAGCCAATGTCATGATCATATCTCCTTTATCTTCAGACAACGTCTTTGATACAATGGTTTGAAATTGTTCAGTTGTAATATCTTCTACGTTGCTGAATATGTATTTTATCAGAGTTTCAAAATATTGCAAACCAGTTTCTTTTTCAGACAAATCTTTTAGCAAAGAAAATATTCCAGGCAGTTTTTGGGCAAAATCCTGTTCAAAGATATGCTTGAATATCAGCATGACCACACGGGCTGTTATGGTTCCTTTGATATCATTGTCAGAGTATTTTGAAAGATCATACAGAACATAGCGAAAATCAGGGATATAATCTGACATGATATCAACAGGGCCTGCAAGCATGGAAGAAAAATGCTCTTTTACTTTCCACTTTTGGGGACCGTGATACAATAACAATGGAACAATTATGGAAAGTTTTTTTCTTTTGGATTGCTTTAAGTCCAGCCGCCAGATTTTGATCATATACTCAAGCAACTGAAGGTGGACAAGTTTGTCAGGATAGCTTTTATGTTCAAATAAAAAATAGATATATCCGGGAGTATCTCCGATATTTACTTTGTACAACATATCGGAATAATAATTTTTCAGGTCGTTTTCAATGAACGTGTCTTTACAGATTTCAAGAGAATCCAGATTTACAACATTCAAAACTTCTTTTGGCAGGTAATTTTCTAAAAAAGCCTTTGCATTGGCTTTGTTGCTCCAAGTTTCTTTGAAAAGACTGTCATGGGAGTTTTGAATTTTATTGTCCATGCAGTGTCAGTATCATACAGATTATTGTGGTTCAAGATAAAATATTGAAATCTTCTCTTCTGAAAGTGAGCATCAGTTTTCTGCCGGGCACCCAGATATCCGAAGGCATGAAAACCTTTTATCTTACCGTGACAAGTTCCAATTATCAAAAGACGGATATCGGGCTGTATCTAACCGTTACAGCCTCGGGCATCGGAAATGTCCTGTTCAAGGCATCTGATATTTATACCGGAACCTTTAATGCGAAAAACGAACTGATCCGTGGTCTTGCCAATGCAAAAATCACCATGCAAAGAGACATGAGTACGGATTCTCCCGTAAGTGCTACAACCGATTCCTTAGGAGAAGTCCTGTTTGAAGATCTTGTGGTGGGCTCCTATAAATGCGTGGTCACCGCAGCAAATCACCAGCAGTATACCGGCCGTATCTGGGTAAAACCCGGCATCACAGTGAACAAGCCGGTTTTCCTTGAATACAATCTGGTTACCGTGGAGTGGGAGGTCAACGAGATCACCATAGAAGATAAATATGAGATTCTTTTAACCGCCACATTCGAAACCGATGTCCCGGCAGCCGTCGTCGTGGCCGAGCCCTTGTCTGTTACCCTGCCGGATATGCAAAAAGGCGATGTCTATCATGGTGAATTCATCCTGACAAATCATGGCCTGATCCGGGCAGAAGATCTGACCATCCCCATCCCCTACCTCATCACCTGTTTAAAATCCCTTGATCAGGAAGACAGCCAGGACGGCGGCGGCGGATGTTACACCTATACAAAATGCCTGACGATTTCTTATGGATATACCTGTGCAAACGGCGGCACATCCAAAGGTTCTACCCGGCATTGTTTTTATAAGAGTGGCGGCATCTGCGGATCAACCGGCAGCGGCGTTAGCTCTGGAGGCGGCACCACTGGTGAAACCAGTGTGATTTCAAGCACCGCCCTGGTGGTGGATGATAAAAAATGTCTGCCAAAGCCGGACCCCAAAGAATGCAACGAGTGCAAAGAAACTGGTCAGAACACAGAAACATCTATTGGCAGTGCCATTAATACGGTCTACAGGCAGTTTGTGGATGATGCGGTGGATATGTTTATCCAGACCCCTGGCGGCCGGATTATCATTTCACGGGAATATGAAAACAGCAAATGGTCATGGAATTTTCTAAGCACTGTCATGGATGGCAGAGAAGATGATAACCTGAAGGTCACACGCAAAGCAATATCCGTCCTGTCAGAATACGGTCCGGATTATGTCACCAAAGACCATGTCCCCTATGAAAAAGTTTCACCGGACGTATATAAAAATGACACCCAGGTGCTGTGGTTTGAGTATGATGCGGATGCAAGACAGGTCACGTATGAATATTCAGGTGACAACCTGGTTTGTGTGGTTGCTCTGATGGAAAAGCAAACCCTCTATGAATACGACAGTAAAAACAACCTGACCAAAAAGACCAATGCTGCTGGTCATGCCACAATCATTACTTATAATCAGACCAATGATCCGATAAGTTAAATTCTTGAGTTAATTATAAAAATAGTTTGTTTTAATCTCGAATTTATGATATAAAACAAACTATGCTTAATGTTAAAGAAAAAGAAATACTCAAAAAATTTGGGCACCGTTTGAAAAATGCTCGGCTGAAATTAAATGATTCCCAAAGAGATTTTGCATTCAGGATTGGGGTGTCAGCACCAACACTATATAAAATGGAACAGGGAAGCCCTTCTGTATCCATTGGCACATGGATCAAAGCATTATCTATGTTGGGCAGACTGGACGATTTTGATAAATTGATAGCGCCAGAAGAATCGCTATTTGATAGATATGAGGCATTGGAAAAAACAAAGACCCGGCAACGGGTAAGAAGGCAAAAGACAAAATGATCCGATTATTTGTCAATGTGACACTTCCCAATAATATAACGTTGTTTTGCGGCGAAATTGTTACGACATCTCCTGATCCCAGGGGTGTGATACAGGGCGCCTTTAGATATTCTCCAGAGTATCTTAGCCATCCGCTTGCTTTTTCTTTAGATCCTGTGAATCTGCCGTTAAGATCACAAGAGTTTGGGGTATTCCGGCCAGAAGGTGTCCATGCTGTTTTTGAAGATGCGCTTCCTGATGACTGGGGCAGAAACCTTTTGATAAAAAAAGCTCAACTTGGAAGAGGTGAACAAACTATTCCAAGGATGCTTGAAGCTTTAGGGGCAAATGGATTGGGAGCTTTGAGCTTTGAATTAAAACAAAACAGACTTGCTGCATCAGATTCTTCTGCTGGTATGAAAGATTTGGAAACTCTTTTGAATACAGCGTTAAAGTATGAATCAGGATTGCAAATAGAGGAGCAAGATTTGCAATTGTTATATCAAAGCGGCAGCAGCCCTGGAGGAGCCAGACCTAAAGTTCTTTGCCGAAAAGCGACAGGGTCTTATTGGATAGCAAAGTTCCCCCGACATAATGATTCATTCCATGTAGAGTCTATTGAAGCTTCTACCCTTGAATTGGCAAAACGTTCAGGGTTGTCTGTTCCTGAATTTGAAATCCAGAATATCGGCATTAAAAAAGTTTTGCTGGTAAAACGATTTGACGTTTCAGATAAAGGCGGCCGGTATCATATGATCAGTATGCAGACATTGCTTCAGGCTCAAGGGTATTATTTTTTAAGTTATGAAGATATGCTTGATGTGGTAAGGGCTCATAGTTATAAGCCGTCAGTTGATGTGTCATCTTTATTTCGCCAGATGATTTTTAATATGGCCATCGGAAATACGGATGATCACCTTAAAAATTTTTGTATGCTCCGTGAAGAATCTGGATATTGTTTGTCGCCGGTATATGATGTATTGCCGGATATAAATGAAAAAAGAGAGCATTCATTATCTTTTTCTTCTTCCGCAGGTTTGTTACCCCAAAACAGAAAAACGATGCAAAGCATAGGTGAAGGCCACAAAATTGAGAAGATTAGTCAGATTATTGATGCGGTTGTTCAGGCCGTGTCCGGTTGGAAAGAGGTATTTGAACAATATGATGTCCCTGAATCTGAAATCCAGCGACTTGAGTGGAGCATTAAGAGACGAATTGAATACCTGGAATGACCCAGCGACTTCCCCGGATCCTTAGGCGTCCCCAGATCCCACAGCCTCTCCCTCCCCCAAAGCAGTGTTTTATGGGTATGCGAAAGGAAATTATCTGAACACCAGGGGACAACGTAAGGGTACCCGATATATTGTTGGTGATAAATAAAAAAGCCTTCACCTGCTTTTTTAATAGCTGTTTTTCAAGATGATCCGTCAGCTTTCAGAATTATTGAAATCGTCGTTCCCTGTCCGGGATCGCTTTCAATCTCTATGGAACCGCCATGTTCCGTGATAATTTTTTTAACATTGGCAAGACCGATTCCCGTGCCTCTGGCTTTTGTTGTGAAAAGCGGTTCAAAAGCCTTTTTCCTGATATTTTCCGGCATGCCGATACCGTTGTCACAAACTGTCAGATTGAACCCTGACGGCAGTTGTCTTGCCTGTACAAAAATTTCAGGCCTAAATGAAGTGTTTTCCTTTAATACTTTTTCAGATTTTTCATTCACAGCGTGAATGGAATTGTTCAAAAGATTGATCAGGACCCGCTGCATCATCTCCTGATCATGGGCGACAGGTAAAAGATTCTTGTCTATCTCCAGTTTAATGGTGATCCCTTTATCTTCTTTGAACTGCTCAATTACCTTATTGATCCATGGTGCTGCATTTTTAACCGCCGGCTTGGCTTTTCTGCCCTGAGTATATTCAAGCAGTTCATCCACAATGGCATCGCATAAAGAAATCTGTTCATCAATTCTTTTCAAATGCTTTTCAATTTTTTCATCCTCCATCCTGATTTTGCGCTGGAGATAAAAAACTGAAGATCTGATAACCCCGAAAGGATTGCGCAGTTCATGGCTCACTGTGGCAGTCAACTGCCCAAGAACGGCCAGTTTTTCATTTTTGACCAGCTCTTTTTGTGCATCTTCAAGAGCCCGGGTACGTTCGGCAACAAGTTTTTCCAGATTTTTACGATAATTCATCAATTCGGTTTCTGCAGCTTTACGCTCAGTTACATCTACACCAATGGAAAGAATACAGTCTTCATCCTGAAACTTTAACAGGCACATGGATACTATATTGTCTGTTATCGTGCCGTCTTTTATCTTAAAACGGACTTCAGCCATGTCCACCCGGCCTTTTTCAGACAGCATATCCACCAATCGTTTGCGATCGTTGGGGTCTGTATATATCCCCAGATCAAAAGGTGTTTTTCCTATAATTTCATCTTCTGTATACCCGCTGAAAAAAGAGAATGCTTTGTTTGCCTGCATATAGGTGCCATCACTGAGCCTGGACACAACAATGGAATACGGTGCTGTATCAAGTGTTGTCCTGTAGCTTTTTTCACTTTCCGCCAGTTTTTTTTCAGCCTTTTTAAGTGCATCTATTTTTGTTGAGATATATAAAAGGCATTCTTCTTTCATAAATTGAATTTTCCGGGCGGAAACAAGGCTGTACAGATTTTCACCAAAGCGGTTGGTAAATGCCAGTTCAAGGTCATCTACCTGTCCGTATTTATTAAAAATATCCCATAATTTTTTTCTGACATTCAGATCCCGGTAAACATTGAGCTCGGGAGAGGTTTTTCCTAAAACATCCTGCTTTTTAAATCCAGTCCTGCGGCACCATTCTTCATTAACATCCATATATCTGGCATCGGATGACCGGGTAAGGGCAATAGCAATGGGTGAACTTTCCATTATATTGCGGTAACTTTCTTCGCTGATTCTGGCCTGTTGCAATTCCTGTCTAAGTCGGCCAATCTCAGCATAATCAGAGGAAGATGATATAATTTGTCCAATTTTAAGAATATAAAATTGGTTTTTTTCGTCGGCTGGAACTTTTGAAAAGGAACACTGCACTGTGATTTTTAAGCCATCCTTTTTATGGAGCAGGATCTGTGTCTGAAAACTTTCTTCATTTTCTATCTGTTCAAGAATGGTTTCTATTTTATTATAGGGCGGCACCCAGAATGATGTTAAAAATTGACCAACAGCGTCATCTTTCTTTGTGTCCAGGACCTTTAGAAAGTGATTGTTTGCATATACGATTTTTCCTGCCGGATCTGCTAAAACAACCAGGCCTGGAAGGGCAGTCAGTTCAATTTGAGGGAGGAATTGATTCATATCGTCCTTTTTAATGTGGCAGGTACTTGTATAATACCACAAAATATTTTTTTCAACTATCCGAAATATTCTATTTTGTCATGCGGTTTTTAAACTGCTTAAAAAGAAGGAATGCCCCCCAGGCAAAGGAAAGCAGAAAGAGGACGGTTCCAATAACTACACACAGTTTTGCTATGGAATGATCATATTGCAACAGGCCGGATTCGGTCAGCAGATATTCCCAGTCATGGAATCCATAGGGAGAGGAATGTCCGAAATTTCCACCGACCAACGGCATGGTCAAGGATCGGGCATCATTCACATAGGGTGCGATATCGAAAAAATTCTGCCCGAACCACCACAGGGTAACACAGGCTCCAAAGGTATCCCGCGTTTTTACCAGAAAAACACAAAAACAGATCAAGGGCATGATCAACTGGCCCAGGGTTCCGCCAAGAGAGGTGATAAACTCGCCAAAAGGACGAAAGAGGATATGCCCGGCTTCATGGAAAGGCAGGTTGACAAGATGCATAAAGGAGTGCCCTGCATAATTATCCTGGATGGGAGAGGCGATAAATTTGATTCCCCACAGGATCAGCACAACAAGAACGGCAAGTCTTGAATACAGAATAACGAGATTGTTTTCCGCAGGGGTATAGAACAACAGATCTTTTAAGGAAAACAAGGATTCGGAAGTGTCTTGAACCGGTTTTAAATTCAAAGCGGGATTAAATTTTGAAAAAATAATCCCGCATTTTTTACATTCTATGGTTTCTTTTGCTTGTGCATGATTACATTTCGGACAATTAAACAAATCGGTATTATTAATTGTCTGATCCGTCATCATACATTCATATTTTCCATGGCTTTTTTCATCTGGCGAACCGCCTGTCTCAAGCGCTCTTCATTTTCCACTAACGCCAGACGAAGATATCCTTCTCCCTCTTCACTGAAGCCTGTTCCGGGAGCCACAGCAACATTGGCCCGGTCCATCATTTCAATGGCAAACTGCATGGCCCCCATTTTGTTGAAAGGCTCAGGTATTTTTGCCCAGACAAACATCCCTGCCTTGGGTCGCTGAATATCCCATCCCAGCCGTTCAAGACCGCTGCACAGGACATCCCGGCGGACCTGGTATATTTTTGCAAGCTCCGGGATGGTATCATCACAATCCCGAAGGGCAATGATACCAGCCACCTGAATAGCGGAAAAAATGCCGTAATCAAAATATCCTTTAATACTGCCAAGGGCTTTGACCATCTGGGAATTTCCCACACAGTATCCGATTCGCCACCCGGCCATGCTGTAGTTTTTTGAAAATGATCCAAATTCAACACCCACGTCTTTTGCGCCTTCAGCCTCAAGAAAACTGGGGGCAACGTAACCGTCAAAGGTGATTTTGGAATAGGCAAAATCGCTGATCACCATGAATTTATATTTTTTGGCAAGTTTTACAATCTCGTTGAAAAACTTGATATCCGTAACAACCCCGGTAGGGTTATGGGGATAGTTAAGCATCAGAACCTTGGGTTTGGGGTAGCAGGCCTCACAGATATTGGCAATACGTTCCAGAAAGTTTTTTTCCGGTGCAATGGGTATTTTCATTACATTGGCCCCGGCAATGACCGCAGCATAGATGTGAACCGGAAAAGCCGGTGCCGGAACCAGGACAGAATCTCCCGGCCCCATGATGGCCAGGCACAAATGAGAAATTCCCTCTTTTGAACCAATGGTAAAATAGGTTTCTTTTTCAGAATCCAGGTCAATATTATAATGACGCTTATAATATTTTGCGATTTCAATCTTTAAGTGAGGCATGCCCGAGCTTTCCGGGTACCGGTGCGCTTTAGGATCTTTTGCAACTTCAATCAGCTTGTCAATAACCGCATCCGGCGCCGGGTCCATGGGATTTCCCATGCCAAGATCAATGACATCGTCTCCTTTTCGTCTTTTTTCCATCTTCATCTTATTTATCATCCCGAATAAATAAGGCGGAAGCTGCTCCATACGATTTGCAAAGCGGATAAAACTTTTTTCTTCCACAATAAAACTCCTCACAAAAAACTAAAATCGGTAATTCTTAATCGGTAAACTTAAAATTGATAAATTTAAACCGCAAAATCCTGAGATAAGGAACATATCAGATTTTTAAATGATTAGAAAAGAAAAAATTTTGGATAACAAGATTCCGGGCAGATTTTGAAATTATTTGCACAACCCGTAAAAAAGGTGATATTCAATTCATAGTCTGTAGAAGATTTTTCTATAATGGCTGTAAAATATATAATCTTCGGAGGATATTATTAAAGGATTTGTCATAGGAGCCACGGGAAGCGGAGCCGGAAAAACAACCCTTTCGCTTGCCATATTATCTTATCTTGCAGACAAGGGCTATACTGTTGCTCCCTTCAAAGTGGGCCCTGACTTTATTGATCCGGGCCACCATACCAAAATTTCAGGAAAAACCAGTTTTAATCTGGATTCCTGGATGCTTTCCAGAACATACAATGAAAAAATTTTTCGACAAAACGCCATGGAATCAGACATTGCTGTGGTTGAAGGGGTGATGGGCCTTTTTGACGGGTATGACGCTTTGACGGAAACAGGGTCCACAGCCCAGATGGCCAAATGGCTGAATCTGCCGGTGGTGCTGGTGGTCAGTGCAAAAGGCATGGCCAGAAGCGCTGCTGCTGTTGTAAAAGGGTTTGAGGAATTTGATCCGCAATTAAATATTGCCGGTGTTATTTTTACTAAAATCGGAAGTGCGGTTCATTATGACTATCTGAAAAAAGCCGTGGAGCAGAACTGCAGGACAAAATGTCTGGGGTTTATGCCGCATGATAACGCTATTGCCATGTCTGAAAGGCATCTGGGTCTTGTGACAGCCCAGGAAATCGATATTAAAAAAGAGGTTTTATCCCTCATGGTTTCAATGGTTGAAACCCATATTGACATGGATGCGCTGATTCAGTGTCTAAAGCCGTATGATTTTCCGAAAGACCCGGCACCCCAAACCCCTGATTTTACTGAAAGTTCTTTTTTTATAGACGAATCTTCTCCTTTAATCGCAGTAGCAAAAGACAGGGCGTTTTGTTTTTATTATCAGGATAATCTGGATATGTTGGAAAAATTCGGGGCGAAAATTGTGGAATTCTCTCCCCTGGAAGATGAACGTCTGCCGGAAAATATTCATGGAATTTATCTGGGGGGCGGCTATCCGGAAGTGTATGCAGAACAGTTGTCTAAAAAAACGCAGATACTGGCGCAGATATATCAGAACAGTCGCAATGGAATGCCGATTTACGGGGAGTGCGGCGGCTTTATGTTTTTATGTCAGGCGCTTTGCACCGCAGATATGATTTCATCAGGCCAGGACAGTACCGGTGCAGGTCAGGAATTTAACATGTCCGGCTGTTTTGATTTCAAGGTGTCCATGTCAAACCGCCTTCGGTCTCTGGGGTATCGGGAGATCACCTTGAAAAAGGATACGATTATCGGGAAAAAGGGGGCGGTTCTTCGGGGTCATGAATTTCACTATTCTTCACTGACAGGCCCCTTCACTGACAGTTTCAATGTATATCAGACCACTTCCCGGGACGGACAGGAAATGGATTTAAAAGGGTATCAGATAAACAATACCCTGGGCAGCTATTTTCATGTTCATTTTGGCAGCAATCCGGACGGTGCAGCGCATTTTGTAACCGCCTGCAAAGCCTTTAAAGGAAAACTCTGAAATGAAAAAATTAAAGTCCAATCCAAAAGACATTTTAACCCGCCTGGGAAAAATGTCTGAGTTTTTAATTGATCTTGATCCCCATGCAGGAAAAGATGACTGCTTTGATTTTCCCCTGGAAATTATCCGTGAAAATCTGCTGTTTGATGTCAGTGTATTATATAAAGTCTCCAATATTATAGAGGATTGCCTGATTTTAGAAGTGGTTAAGGTTTTTGATCCTGACGGGCGTCGCCTGGATTTAAAAGAAGGCAGAAAATTACAGATTTTTATGGACAACCGTGATGGTCGATATCTGAATGAGGTAATCGCATTTTTGACCAGAAAGGTTTCCTGTGTCAATGTGCCGGGTATGGGCAGTGATATTATCGGCTATGTCTATTTGCCGGAAAGTTTTGGAGGGGCGTACCTGTTCGGGGGAGATTTTTATGGAAAAGAGTCTTCCATTGAAGATTATGAGATTGCCGGCGTGGAAATCATGTGTAATTTTTTAAGTGCCATCCTGCTCAAAACCCAGTTTGAACGCCAGGCTGAATATGATAATCTTACCGGACTGTTCAACAGCGCTAAAATCAAATTTAAAGTGAACACCCTGTTAAAACGGTTTCAACGAAAGCCGGATTCAAAAGCATGCATTGTCATGGGCGACATTGATTTTTTTAAAGCAGTGAATGATACCCATGGTCATATTCAAGGGGATCTGGTGCTCAAAACCATGGGAAAGATTCTTTCAACTTCTTTGCGGGAGGCCTTTGACATGGCAGGACGATATGGCGGAGAAGAATTTTTACTGATTTTTGATGAAACCGGCAAAGAGGAAGTGTATCAGATCATTGAAAGACTTCGAAAAAAGATCGCCCAAACACAGTTTAAAAAAACAGACAAATCCGGAGAGGTTATTGAAAATCAGTTCCTGAATATCACCATGTCTTTTGGAATTTGTGAATATCATAAGAATGCGGATATAAAAACCGAATCTGACTGGATATCCCGTGCAGACGCGGCGTTATATGAATCCAAAAAGACAGGAAGAAACAGGACCACGATATTTAAAGGACATTAATTATGATAGAGATTTTTCCCATAGGAACCATCCATACGCCTTTTGAATCCCTTGAAGGAATGCCCATTCAGCCTTCGGAGGCCAGTGATGTTGAAGGTACGGTTGTTCTTGAACCGGAGTATGAACAGGGGCTGACAGATATTGAAGGCTTTTCACATATTATGCTTTTGTTCTGGCTTCACAAGTCAAAAGGATATGATTTGATGGTTAAACCGTTTTTAGATGATCAAAAAAGGGGGCTTTTTTCCACACGGGCACCCAGACGGCCCAACCCTGTCGGGCTTTCTATTGTCCGGCTGCTGGACCGAAAAGGCCCTGTGCTCACAGTCAAAGGCATTGATATCTTAAATAATACGCCATTGATTGATATTAAACCCTATGTTCCAAAATTTGATATTAAAGAAGTTACCCGGTCAGGATGGCTTGAAAAAAATCAGCTAAAAGCTGCGGATACCCGGTCGGATGACCGGTTTGTTCAACCCTGAAAAGGAAATGGGCTGCCGGTATCCGGATGAATCATGACACAGACGGACGGCTGTTGTTCCTGAAAAAGAAGCAGGCCCTCAAAAATATTTTCAACCCGAATAATCTGATTTTTATTTTCACCCAGAATGAGAGTTGAACTCAGACTTCCCGGCAGCAGGGTTGTCTTTTTATCATGGGCTTCATCATCATAAGGATGGATAAAAACAGATAAAAGCTGCTTGTCTTTAATATACGGAATCACAATCCCGGCAGGCAGAAACAGTTTTTTATCTGTTCCTGTTGCTGTCATGTCTCCCCAGTTTATTGCAGGGCGTTCCTGTGCAAATTTGTTCCATCCGATCAGCTGTTGTTTTATAAAAGCGTTTTTAAGTCCCCGGGTAAATAAAAAAGCCTGGGGATCCTCATTGTTTTTCCCCCACAAATGCCGGTGGGACCGGGTGACAAAGGCCCGGGCTTTCTTAAGCCACAGTGAATGGTCAAACATTGAATGATCTGTCATAAAATATACCCTGGAATTAAATAATTTCTTTAAATATAAAAAAAGCGTAAAAACCAATCAGAACAATACCTGCCCATCGGGGGAGTTTTTTAAAAAAGACAGTGAAAAACAGATGACCGACAGCCGCTCCGATGATGATAAAAATGGCCATATTAAAACTGGATGGAACACTGATGGGAGAAAAGGCTGCAAACAGGCCCACGCAAAGGGGAATGCAGATATGGCAGTCTCCGATCTGTGAGGAATACGCAATTTCATGCCGGGATGCCGCAGCATAATAAACGGCCAAAAAAGCATTGGGAAGCACCATTAATATCCCGCTGAAAAATCCTAAATGATTCTGCAGAAAAAGATTTTTTGAGTATTGGGTTACCCATTCAAGAAGATGGTCGATGCTGTAAAAAACAGCCCCTGCACAAGATGCCACAATCAGTATATCCCATATGATTTTCTTTCTGATTTTTTGCTTTGACCGGGTGGTGTTTTTTAAAACATCAAATAAATGGTACAGTTGCCAGAACAAAAATACTGCCACAAGAAGCATTCCATCATAAAAATCAATCATACCGTCTCTGGATATAAAGAAAAGACAGATGCTGAAAAAAATCAGGGCAAGGATACTCAGGATCAAAGACAGGCGGTTGATCTTTTCATGAAGGTTCGGTGTTTTTTTGGCAGTGAACAGATTAAGCCCCCAGATGATACAGGGAATGGCAAGAATCAGGGTCAGATTTGTCAGGTTGTTTACCAGGCTGTTTTCAAGGACCACACGGCCGCTGCCATGGGTTTTCAGAATCAGAAAGGCAAAACACAGGTTGGGAAATCCGCTGAAGTACGGCATGATAAGGGTTCCTACAAGCGTACCTTCAAATCCGTTTTTTTCTATGCTGTTCAGGCGGTTGATCATTAAAAGAGAAGATGCAAGAAAGATCAGAATCAGCTGCCACCATTCGGGCCTTAGAAAAAAATCAGTGACCGAGGTGGAAATATCTGTCTGTGTTAAGGCAGCAAACAGCTGGGTTGCGTATGTATTTAATTCATCCAAAACAGGGCCCTGTATGTGACACAAAGATATTCATTAAAGGATTGTTCGTTAGAAATCAAGGATTTATCATTTGGCAGCAATGATAATACATTTGCATCCTTTCAGAGGAAGAATTTTTTTTTAAAATAAAATAAAAAAAGATTTGACACGGCGTCGTTTTTCATGCATTATCTGCCGGTCTTCTCGAGAGACGGTTTGAGTTTCTCCGGGAAGTTTTTTTTTGAACCAGTTAGATTTTGATCTTTGAAAATTAGTCAGTGAGAAAAATTTAGAGCAGGTCTTAAAGAGACCTAAAAAAGATTTAAGAGAAAAAGGATTATAACTGGAGAGTTTGATCCTGGCTCAGAATGAACGCTGGCGGCGTGCTTAACACATGCAAGTCGAACGAGAAAGGGATTGCTTGCAATCC
>Ga0180009_10000591_pt1 | contig 49374 bp, 36 predicted proteins | sample OS_PC_MetaG_FD_123537 | JGI IMG/M metagenome (GOLD analysis project Ga0180009, IMG submission 123537) | Groundwater microbial communities from the Aspo Hard Rock Laboratory (HRL) deep subsurface site, Sweden - OS_PC_MetaG | ecosystem: Environmental > Aquatic > Deep subsurface > Groundwater...
AAGAGAGAAACATCCAAATTGAAAATAAGTTTGATAAATATAACTTAGCGTTATCCGGAAAGAATAAAATTATTGTGCCTCATAGTGATGTAGTTATCGATTATACCGGTTTGATCGGTATAGATTTAGAATCAGTCGAAAGTTTAGATTATAGTATTTATCCTTTAACTGAGCCAATAACTCTTGGTCAAATGGACTATATTATTGCCAATGAGGTAGTTGAACCTATTGAGCAAGATGGCTATAAAGTATCTCGACAAACTTTCACTTTGTCAGATTTGGCAGTGGAAAATAATCGGGTAAAATTTGGTATCAATATACCTAATCACAATAAAAACACTGGAGATTTCAAGCTCTATGAAGTTAAAATAAGTTTAGAAAAAGATCCCTGGAGCTGGAGTTGGATAAAAGCTAAGTTAAAATCTTTATAAATTTAGATGAAAACAATTAACTATAATCTAAACAAAACTAATCACCTTGTTAGCAAAATAATTGAAGAGTTATTTTTTGGTTTATTAGCAGCTGGATTTTTGTTTTATATATTAGAGGGGATAAAAGCTGGCCTGGTGACTAATTTAATTAACCTAGATCTTTGGCTTTTATTGACAGTGGTTGGTGGTGGTATTTTGATTATGACTCGATACAAAAAAAACAGCCAACCGGCAGTTTTTGAGAAGAATAGATATGATTTAGTGGTGTCTTTTACGGTGGGCGTTGTGAGTTTCGCTGTTGCTTATTACAAAGCAGCTGATTTGGGTTGGGGGCTAGCCACATCGCTTTCGGCTTTAGCTGCTTTAGTTAGTACATATTTTGTATATTTTCTTCTTTCTCGCGGATCCAAAATAGTTTGAATCCGCGAATCACTTTGTTCTTATTCCCGGGTATCGACAGAGAAATTAGAGATAAATATTCCCGGGCTTGAGCCGGAGAAGTTTATTTTATTATAGCCAGGGAGTAAGTCATCAATTTCAATTGATACGTTATTCTGGCCATTTTTGTAAGCTCCAACGGGCACCCGGTTAATTTTTTCCGGTTGGTTTAATTGCGAAAGATAAAAGAATTGTGGCGTCGAGGATCTTGTGTTAACTGTAAAATTAAGAGTGACATCAATATTTTCACTTGATTCATTAATTAAATTTAAAGTTGAATCACTTTTAATCTCTCGGCATTGATTTTGGCAGGGACTTTTTCGATAATAAGGATGTAAATCCCAAAACAGTTCCCCCCAGCCGTCACCAATCTTAGTTCTCACCAGACGCGGATTATATTTCCCCTGCTTGAACTTATAAGCTAATGATTCTTTGTCTTCGTAAAATAATCCCGAGCCGATAATATTATGGGGCACGTATTTTTTTATTGAATCGAGTTCACTTTTTGATAGGTATTTTTTGTGGGCGACAAGATAACCGATATTGTATTTGTTGGTCAAATTTTCACCAACACCATTAAAATAGTCGCGGTTGAAAATATCAAAATTAATATTAATTTCATTAAAATCAATTCGATTGTAAACTAGGGGCATTAAGCTGTAGAAGTCGTGCCAGTCCATTTGGTAATCTCCCTCAATATCTGGGGTTTTGTTTCCATTTTTTAAATAAGGGACATAGTAGCCAAAATCAACAATCTTGTTAGTCCTTACTTTATTATTCTCATATTCTTCCTCTGATCCAAAATCATAACTAGAATAAGCCGGCATTGAGATAATAGATCTATCATTGGAACTAGAATTATCTATTTTTTGATAAATAGCTGGATATTCGATTTGTTGAACTTCTTCATAGGTGATGTTTTTTGCTAAAATTGTCTGGGCGTAAACTTTCTGATCGTTTTCGACAGTAAATGGTTCTATATAATCATTATTCTGGTCGTAAATTTTAAAATTGATAAAGTTTTCACCTGGAATAATGTTATCGATAAAGAATATATAGTTTTTTGACGCTGATCCTATTAGGTAAGTTCCTTCTAAATTATCATTATGATATACTTCCATTTTCTTAAGGTTGTTATCGTCAAGCGAAGAAAATTTGAGTGACAACCTAACCTTTATTGTACTTGGAGCATGATTATCTAGTATTAGAGTTGAGTCATTAGTCATCCAAGAGCTTTCTTGTTTATTCTCGTCGGTCATAATTTCGTTCCAATTATTACCTTCGACTAGAATTAAATATTTATCCGTCGGCTCCTTAATTATTTTATATACAAGTAATTCACTGTCATCTATCACTTTCTCGGTAGATAGATTTGCTTCAATTAGTTTACACAATTTAATAAAATTCTTGGGTTCGATAAAACCATCAGGATATTTTTCTAATGTCGGAGTTTTAATGTAATTTTTATCAATAACAATGTATTTAATATTATCCCGATTAAATACTACATTACTAATTTCTGCCAGGTCATATTGGATAAAGAGATTATTCATTTTTTTACCATCGGGGAAGGCGTATAGAAGATCTTTAATTGCCGGTGTGTTTTTTTCATATTGGTAAGCACCGGGAATGTCTCTGGCATAAAAACGTCCCCCAATTTCATTTTTGTTTGTTATGGACATATTATAATCAAACATTGAAGCACAGACATAGCAGGTAGAGCTGGGAATAAGAACGACACCATACTGTTCTTTATCATTAGTTAGTTGCCTGTAAAATTCGTGGAATTTCGTTGGTGTGGTCTCCAATACGTTGGAATATTCCACGATCAGGAGGATGGAAATTAATGAAATTATAATAATTTTACTCTTGTCTTTAAATCTTTTTTCCAAAAGGTACTTCACGCCAAAACTAGCTAGAACGGCGATGGCCAGTAAAGCTATGATAAATATCCTCCCCGTTGCCCTGATATTATCGAAGAATGGAATATATTTCAGCAAAGCAATATAGGGTAAGGGAATTTTGGGTTCGATAAGGCCAAAAAAGTAAAGAAAAGGTCCCAAAGCGAGGATAGAAAAAATTAACGATGTCCAAGACCAAAATATTATCTGTTTATTCTTTTTTCTAATTATTACTCCGAATAGAATGAGAAAAAGAACCGTGAAGCCAATATAACCTGTCACTTCAGAAGCTGCTTTAGGATAATGAGGGCCGGGGGCAACGTATTCTACGAAAACATTTTTAGCAAAAAAGTCTCCCCAAAGAGAATTCTGCCCAAAAGGGACAATAAAACTAGCTACATCAAAAGAGCGTTGCATTATTTCTAGCATACTAACAGCCAAGTAGTTTTGTTCTGACCGATCAGTTGCTATTAGGGGGTAATAAATTACAATTAATAAAGTCGCTGATAAGATAAGAGTAACGGAGGAATAAATTTTAAATCTTTTGCTTCTACATAATTCTCTTTCGGCGAGAAAAAAATATAAGAGGACACCAATTGAAAATAATACCGAATAAGCAGCGAAATGTGGTTCGTTTACTATGATTAGAAGGAAAGATATTAATAAAAATATAATATGTTTAATTGTTGGTTTTCTGAAATACTTAAATAGAAATAATACAAATAAAGGAATCCATTCAATGTGTGTCGCCCCGATAAATCCTAGTCCGAAGGCAAAATGAGTAGGAGCGAATGAATAAATGATTCCCCCAATAAAAGCAGCTAGTTTATTTTTAACGAGATAGTTTATTAGTAGATAAGAAAATAAGGCGGCTAGTAGAAAGGAGCTAAGCCACCAGATGTTATAGGCAAGTGGTTGACCGAATAAGGCTTGTAAGAGGGAAAGGTGTGTTAGGCCTTTAAATAAATTAAATGGGCTATTCCAGTTTGTTGTCAGGAAGGACAGAAATGAAGAGTTTTTAATAATCTCCACTTGTTCATTGGCATCAGCTAAGACTTGGAAAGTATCACCGGGTACTCCTGGAACTTGAGAGTTGATGTTAATAACCAAAACAACTGACATAAATAATGTCAGCACTAAATACACACAAAAAACAGAAATAATATGATATTTTCTAAACCAATCTTTCATAGAAATGGAGTTCTACCTATTTTCAATTATTTCTTTTATATTGTAGCTTTGCTTGCCGTCTTTATAATATGTTTTTATAGCGACATCAGCTAGTAATCCAGATATAAAAAGTTGCAGTCCTACTAGTACTAGAAATACTGATATTAGGGGCCAAACGGATTTTTGCAAAGAGATATAACCTAGAATACGAGCTACAGCTAAATACAATCCCAAGGCAAACCCAGCGGTGCCTGATAACAAACCTAGACCGCCGAATAAATGGAGTGGTCGGGCAGAATATTTACGCCAGAACCAAACGGACCACATATCGACAAAACCTTTGATGGTACGCTTCCAATTATACTTGGTTTTACCCGTGGTGCGTTCTTTATGCTCTACCTTCATTTCTCCCATTTTATATCCTTGCCATTTAAGGATAGCAGGAATAAAACGATGCATCTCACCGTGGAGATCAATATCAGAAAAACATTCATGCCGGTATGCCTTAAGAGTACAACCGGAATCATGAATTTCATCCTTAACTAGAAAACCCCGGAGAAAATTAGCTCCCCGTGAAGTGATTTTTTTCCCTAAAGAATCTTTACGTTGGTAGCGCCAACCCGAAACAACATCATAATTACCCGCAAACATTTTTTTAAGCAACTTGGGGATTTCTGACGGTGGATTTTGTCCGTCTCCATCTAGAGTAATAATTATTTCTCCTTGAGAAGCTTTAATACCAGCATCTAAAGCAGCTGTTTGGCCGAAGTTTTTACGGAAATTTATGATTTTGAGAGGACTGAGTGTTTTCATTCGCTCTAAAGACTTGTCGGTGCTGCCATCGTTGATGAAGATTATTTCAGAGGTATCAGTAAAAGAATCCAGCACCTTTCGTATTGATTTGTGTAAATCAACCAAAGCGTCTTGTTCATTGTAAATAGGCACAATAACTGAGTACATTATCTTTTGGTTTTTTATCATATTCATAGTCTAATTGGATTCAAACGACAAATAAATAACTAAAGGTAATTGTACTATATATCATGTGCGTAGGCAATTAAATGTATCAGTCCACCTCATTTTGGACAAGTAGTTGTTTTTAATCATATAATCTACTGGAGTCTGTAGATTAAGTCCCCAATGGTATCTTTCGGTATTGTACCAGAGCAACCATTTCATGAGCTTTCTGTTAAATATATCTGGATCTTCTAGAGAAGCTTGATTCCAATCGATGAATTCTTCTTGGATAGTACGATTATACTTCTCAATATGTCCATTTCGATAAGGTCGACCAGGATAATTCCAGAAATGAATAATATCTTGTTGTTTAATGTAATCTTGGAAGTATTTATGAAATTCTGAGCCGTTATCCGTTTGGATATGTTTAATTTGATAAGGGAATACAGTATTCAGCTTGGCAAAGAAATCTTTGGCATTAGAGCTATTGTTTCTCTGATATGCCCAGGCAAAGGAATATCTAGTATGAGTGTCAACGGCTGTGACAATATATCTTTTCAGCCCAAAACTGAATTTGACTATGGTGTCCAGCTCTACTAGATCTCCAGGATTGGCTGATTGAAATCCCTTAGGTTTCCTAGTTTTAGGCTTTCTTTTGATTGTTTTGATCTTGCCAAAGTGGCTAATCTTCTGCCGATGATGATAGATCTTCTTATCCTTGATGATTCGGCCAATAGTAGAAGCCGATATTGTTTTTAAATTATGTTCCTGGCAAAAATCATCTAGATATATTTTAATCTTATCTTTACCCATATTAGGGCATACTTCTAGCCTGAGACGCTTAATTTCATTAACAATACGATAATCTACCTCTCTTTTCCTTCTATTCTTAGGAGCTTGTGATTGAGGATTAAGGCTAGATAATTTGCAGCCACTTTCTTGATATATTTTCTGCCAATTGAACAAAGTTGATCGTTTAGCTCCAAAAGCTTCAGTGGTTGCTTTCAAGCCATGTCTTTTCCAAAACTCTAGTATTTTTAGTCTTTGTTTAGCTTCTTTAGTGATCATATGATTATGTCTAAATGCATAACCATACAATCTACCAAAACCAGCACAATATTTATACTTAAACACCTGCCGCATACATTTTATTAACTCTATCTAGAGTCCAATATGTATGTGGACTTGTTCAAATTCACATCAACAGAGTCTATTAGCTTAATATAGCATATAGCAAAACAATAAATAATTAATTCTAGCGTCTTGTTTTGTTTTCGATTGTATAGTAGGATTGCCCAAGAAAGCAAAATTAGTTTTCTAAAAAACAGTGAAGAAATCACTGTGGTTTTTGTGATATTTAATAGATGTCTCTAAAAAATTTACATATTCAAACCCAAGAAAAAATAGATAGCTCTCGCCGTGTCTCCCCTACCTGGCAGCGTATCGCTAGTTTGTTTTCTTTTTTTTGCGTCTCAGTACTTATATGTTTATTAATAGGAAGGGTGGTAATAAATGTTTTAGGTTTGGAGTTAACAGACTCATGGGGATGGCTAAAAGGAGTAGACGTGGTTTTAATTTCCTTTGTCCTGATTGATTTTATTATTTTATGGAAGGTGGCCGGCGCTAAAATATTGAAAGATAAAGGGTTTGTTTTTTGGAGTTTAGCAGGGATTTTAGGACTAAACATTATTTGGGGTAGGGTTATAAGTAAAGAGCTTTCCAGTGATATGTATGATTTCTGGATAGGGGCAAATTATTTAATAATTATATTAGGCTATGCATTATATTGCATTAGTAGTTCCAAAGGAACTGGGGTCATAAATTACATTAACAATATCAATCAATCAGCAAACAAGAGAGAAGGAACAAGAATAAATTTTGGAAATAAGAGAATAGAAGAATTTTTCGTAAAGTACCCAATGGTTAATAAAATTTCCATCACAAGGAAAATAGCGGGATGGGTATATAAAGAAGGTTGGAAGTGGAGCATATCGGTCATTATTATATTAGTTATAGGAGTAATTTATAATATCTACCAAATATTTTTTGGGGATCTTAGTACGGATGGTGGATATGTTCTTTATGATTTATATCTGATCAAGCAAGGGTTTTTACCCCTTAAAGATTTTGTAACAAAAGGTCTGGGTTTTAATTATCTATTTTTTCCTTTAACTTATATTCCAGGCTTAGGCCAATCAATCTTTACCTATCGGTTCTTAAATCTCTTGTTTTCATTAGTCGGATTATTATATATATACAAAATTTGCAAGATATATAATAAAAAAATATTTCCGATTGCCATACTTTTTTATTTCTTTGCCCCGGCCTACTTACATCTTTATTATGGAATAATCCACCCTGCTTATCTAATGACATTTTTAGCCATAATAGCTATTTATTATTTTCTTAAATCCGTGTACCGTAAGGATTTATCGTCATTATTGATAGCCATAGTTATATTTATCATGGCATCTTTAAGTCGCTCGAGCGCCATTTTTTATTTATTTACGAGCATTTCTTTTTTGATTTATATGTATATTCGAAATAAAGGTAAATATAAATATTTGAAATTGTTTTTAGAAAAAGTAGCAGTTATTGCAAAGTGCATTATTATTCTAGCACCTGTCATCTTTATATTAATGAGATATGGGTACATCAAATTAGACAATTATTTAAATATCCTCATAAATATTATTAACCTGAAGAAAAACACAATAGGAAGTTATTCAGGATGGGATATTCTATTATTAAGGGAACTAAGTTTCGGACAGATATATCTTTTTCTTCCTCTAATCATTTTTATTATTAAATTTTGCCTGAGCGTAAAAAATAAATTTGTAAGAAATTTTAGTTTGTTTTATATATCAGGCATAGTTGTTATTTCTGTGTTAATTAATCTTTCCATTCATTCTAATACCGAAAGTGATAATATTTTGATTAATGAAATTATAAATCTTTATTTCCACCAATTTGGCTATATCTTTATTTTTTATATTGTTTTAAGAGCGATTGAAATAATATTGAACATTTCGATAAAAGAGAAATATATGAACTACCTCGTTGGGTTATTTAGTTTATTTATTATTTATAAAAATATTAATATTATAAGTGAAGTTTTTATTATGTTTCATATTTTTATTATTATTTCAGTACTGTTTATTTTTACGATATATTTTGTTATTAATAATTTTAAAAATTGGCGTTATTTTAAAAATGTTACCGTTTTGGAAAAATATTTACTACTACTACTATGCTCCTTTTTAATATTTTTCACTTATATATATTCAAGTATGACAGCGGTAGGATTCGGAGAAGTATCAAAAATATTAGTAATTATTTGCGGAATAGTAATATTTAACAGCGTAAAAGATTTTAATTTAAACAAAAGATCTGTGTTGGCTTTAGTAATTCTATCATTTTTATTAATATACCCAAATTACAAAAGCATAAATGTTTCGTTCAGAGATAAATCTATATTATTGCCAATTTCTTACTATACCGAAGCCGTTTCTTGGTTAAAAGATAATTATAAAGAAAAGGAAATATTCTCCAATTATCCTATTTACGCTTTTGGTCTAGGTATTAATAGTTCTTTTAATATATCAAGACCGCAAACATATCAAAACTATCCCCAACAACATTACATAAGAACCAAATATGGATTTCCTGAAGAGGATGAAATAATACAGTATTTAAAAGATAATCCTCAAATTTGGTTCATTGATGAACCATGGGGGAAAAGGTATCTAAGAAAATACTTAAAAAATCTTGATAAATTTCTGGGAGAAAATTATCACGAAGTTAAGGATATAGGCGATGGTTATATAAAAATATACGAACAAAACCCGTCCAGCGTCCCAGAAAACACGTGATTTGAGTCAAGTAAATAATATTTTTATAAGTATCAGACAATTACTACACTAACATATGGTTAATAGAAAAAAAAATTTTGGTTAAGAAGGAGACTTTTGTGTTATTTTTGCAGACACTTTTTGAAACAATTTTATTGGATTTTATATTCAGACCATAATAAGACGAGTAGATGCTTTTTTCTATTTCTATTCCCAGTCTTTTATCAAATTCTATTAAACCTAAATCAGTTCTTACACTGTTATTGTTTTTCCGAGCTATTTTACAATTAGGAGCAACATTTAAACTGAAACGTAAATTAAATTCTTTATTATCTAAATTATCTAAAAAATCATTAATAAATAGTTCACGTTTATTGAGATTTATTTCGAAGATACGAGAATAATTAATATTCAACTTTTTTTTATACGCAGTGTTAAATAATTCGATTTTCACGATGTCGTCCTTATCTTCAAATTTTATTAGTTCTGGCTTAAAAGTTTCTCGGTAATGGAAAAGTTCTTCTTCGTAAAAATTATTAAATTCTAAATTATTTATCATTAAGCCATTATGATATTTTTGCGAACGTAGCTGATTTCTTAGTTTTGAATTTCCGGTGTAGTTTCCAGTTCCTGGGTCTATAATAAAATCATGACCCATAATGCTTAATTCAAAGTTACCAAAATCGTTGTGTCCATGTCCTCCCATTTCATTTTTGCCTCCATTACCTGTAAAATTTGCGGCGAAGTAGACTTCTTTGTTTTTAACAAATAGATAACCCGATTTTTTATAAAACTTCATTATAACATTATCTTTGGGCTGGGAACTAAACTTTCGATATTTCTGCAGGTCTTTTTTACTAAATAACCATGGTAGATAACTATCATGGTTACACGTGCCATATTTAAAATCTACCCTGTTGAACATAACTGACCCGATAGATAATAAATAGCGGTGATCTAAAACTTTCCAATTGTAATATTCATCTAGTATAAATACCCTGCCGTTATCGTTATCACCAAATTGTGGAATTTCTCCATTAGGTTTTAGCTCGTACATCACAAAATCGAACATTTTCTCCAATTGACGCCAAAAATTATTTGAGAGCTTTATATTATTTCTGTCACATAATAAACTTGTATATAAAAATAGTTCTAAAACAAGTCGATGATACGATGTAGAAGCCTCAAAATCTACTCCTTCTTCTGATATCTGTTTTTCCATCTCTTTTTCAATAGCCTTAACTCCATGTTTCAACCACTTTTTGCTTTCTTTAAATTCAGGAAATAAAATACCAATAAAGATCAGACCTACTATGTCAGATAGATAATGGTTACTAGTGAAATACCCGTATTCCAAATTTTCGTATATGTATTTACCATGAAAATAAACCGAATTAAGAAATTTGACGATAAATATTTCATCGTTAATATCTTCCTTCAAATATGTCCAGAACCACATCCAGTTACATATTCTAATTGCTGTTTCCATAGGGCAAGCCCAATTGGGACCAAAATAAACTGGATTTTCATCAATCCAGTTTTCAATTTGTGTCACTGCCTCATCTGAATACTTGTTATTATTTGTTAATAAAAAAGCCGCTGTCAGAATTGGGAGATGATAAAATCTAGACAATTCCCAGGGCATTTTTATATCAGAGCCATCTTTATAGTTAATGGTGATGTTCGAAAAATATTCTAATGGCCAAACCCGACCGCTTTTATAGTCTTGCCGCCAATTTATTTTATTACTTAAATCTATTTCTCTAGAACCTAATAAATTTATTTTATGCTCCAAAATTTTATTTGCGTTCCCAAGCATTTTCCTCTTTTGCATCTCGTCTAAATCTTGTAAATTATCTTCCAATTCTTTTCGCGATAAAAATAAAAAACGACGCTTGTTTTTAATATTATAAAAACTGGAATTATTGATTATATTTGTTTCTAGAAAAGACTTACATATAATCAATTTTCTAATTTCGTCAATCAATATTTTTTTAGCACGCAGTTGTTTTTTTAGTTGACGATATAAAATATATGGACTTGTTCTAAGTATTTTCTTCCAATTTTTAATTATTTTATTAACCATAATTTCAAATGAATCTTCATCAATCCCGCAGCTCCCTTTATAAACGAAACTTTTTAACCTGAAGTGATAATTGCTACTTATATTTTTTTAAAGTGAAATACCAAGAACCACAGAAATATTTTGGCAAGTAGTCACTTATTTTTGAATTTAATTCATTAAGGAAAGAAACTCGCCCGAACATCAAGCCACTCAAAGTAGAACCAATAAAAGTACCTTTTCGAAAGTTTATAACTTTTAAATTATATTTATCTGCCTTGCTGTTAAAATCTTGCCAAGTAAAAAAATAAAGATGTCCACTCTCTGAATTATAGGGGATATTTTGTTTCTTGCTAAGTAGTTTGCTTTTTAAATAAAATATCTTGTTTAATATATATTCTATTCCTGTATATTTACAAAATTTTCTTTCCAATTCATAAGGGCCATAACCGTTTGGAATAGCAACAATAGCAACACCTTGATTGGTTAATTGATTATTAATTAAATTAAGTAACTTTTCTGGATTTGCAAAATGTTCTAAAATATCAGACAAAATTATAATGTCATATTGAGAATTGATATTTTCCGCAAAAATATCTTGGCAAATAAAATTAAGGTTTGGTAATTTAAAATTTTCTCGTGCAAATACGATGGAATCTTGATGAATATCTATGCCAGTTATTTGGGCTTGAGGAAAATTTTGAGCGATATAATAAGTAACGGCATTGCCATTACCGCAACCTAAGTCTAAAATTTTTATTTCTGCCAAATCATTTTTCTTAATGAACCTATCTATTTCGGTTAAGATATAAATTAACTTTTTTTTATGTCCGTAGATATTTTCTTTAATATTTATATTGTTTAGTTTCATTATGATTTAATTATAACTTATTTGTAAGAAAGTAAAGCGTTGTTTACAGTTCATTAGGATAGAAGTAGTCAATTAGCTTCTCTATTGGGGTTTGGTTATCGATCCCTTTGGTTTAATAGTTTCCTAACTTAATTCCCCGAGCGTAAGCTCGAGGGATGCAGTTGATTCCGCCAGTAGGCGGACGAGCTTGCTCGTATTAGGGTAAAACCCCGAGCGTAAGCTCGGGGAAGTTTATAACTAACGAATTCTGTAAACAACGCTAGTATATCTTACATATAATTACTAGCGTTGAAGTGGGCAACGGTCTCAAGAATTTAGCAAAATCTCGAACAACAAAATGCAACACGTTGTATTATGATCAATTAAAATTAACCTCTTTTTTGACTAAAGATCCAGATGATTTCTTTGTAAGATTTTGGCAAGAGATTAGATATGAATTTATGTATTCCCGTTGTTGAAGAGTAGTTGTAGGTATTCAGCTGTTTTAAATCAAACCCGGTTTTAGCAAGTAACCAGCTCATTTCTTTGGCGGTATATTCATGATGATGTCCAATAAAAGGAGTTTTAGAATTATAGATAGCTTTTATGTTGGGAAGGATATTATTGCCTCTAAGCAGTTCAATTATTTTGTATCCGTAGTTGATGTTAGGAACCTCGATTATCAGTCCCCCTTTTTCTGATAAATTTTTATTGAAATTAGAAAAAAGAACCTTAGGACTATTAGCCAGATGTTCAATGACTGCTATGCAGGTTATTAGATCATATTTTTGAGGCAGTGTAACTTCGCTCAAAACTGGATCGGTATCATAGATATCAATGTTGTTAGCTTTGATATAATCCATGATTGGTTTAAAATGGCCTTCGTAGTAAGCGTATTTTTCGGTTATCGCTACCTCGTATCCCATTTTCTTTAAGGTAACTGGGAAGACTCCAAAAAACCCTCCCACATCAAGAATTTTTATTTTATCGGGGTACTTTTTTTTGATGAAGCAATACGTTCTTTCTGATTTAGCAGCTGATTTTTTCAAATATTCGGCCATATTATAGCGGTCGGGATGCCAGTCATAATTATGTTTAGACAGTCCGATTAGGGCTTCTCTAGTAATATATTTTTTTATCTCACTGAAAGTGTCCAAGTAAATTTCTCTGAAGTCCATTTATTTTGTTAAGTGGTTTTTATAATTAAATATGTATAAAATATCGCAAAATCTTGGAAAATATTTATATTTTGTCTTGAACTTTGTTTTAGTAATAATGATCATTATTATCCAAGTTAAAAAGTATGAAATCAATGACGAAAAGGCTGCTCCTAAGTAGTTGTATTTTGGTATTAATATAATATTAAGTAAGATATTTAAAAGAACAATGAAAAACCAGATAATAACAAGCCAATAGGGATAGTTTTTTCCTGCATAATATTGTGAAAATATGCTGACCAAAGAAAAAAAGAATATGGCCGGTAACAAAATCATAAATGGTAGAATTGAATCATGGTATTGAGGGAAGAAGGTTCTTATTAAAAAGGGGCTTAATGTAAAGATAAAGGAACAGATAATAAACATAATGATAAATATATGTCTATGTACAGCAATCATACTTTTAAGACTATTTTTAGAAGCAATGTTAAAAGGCAAGAAGACATTTCCTACAGTCGCTGGAAGAATAATAATAACATCTGCAAAGTATGCTGCAACGGCATAAATGCCGCTTGCATAATTACCCTTGAGATAATTTACTAGGTAAATGTCTGATCTAACTATTAGGAATCCAAAAGTGACGGCGAGGTAAATCTTAAAAGAATAAATTAATAGTTTCTTGATCAGGGAGAAACTTGGCATCTCGATAGGAAATTTTGTCAGAAAATATAAATGGATTATGGCGGCCGCGATGTTGGCACATAGAAAAGCGAGAAATAAGTTCTTTATCGAGAACAATCCTGATAGATATATTGACACTACAATGGCAAGATAAACAAATTTATTAACAAGATCAACTAAACTGTAAATCTTAATTTTTCGTAATCCCAGAAAAATCCCACGAACCCAAAGATTTAATATAATAAGTGGTGCCGATAAAATAGCAATCCAGAGTGTGTCCTTATTTAAATCCTTAAATAGAAATTCGCAATGATTGATTAATATATAAAAGATAGCAATAACCGAAAAGGTAGCAATTATAGCTAATAAGATCGTTGCTCCAATAATATTAGGAAGGTTTTTTTTATTTTTAGATATGAAATAGGTATTTCCTGTATTCAATCCGATAAGACCAAGTTGAGCAATTGCCGTAACGATAACCAGATGTGTAGCGTATATTCCATTTCCTTCTGGACCCAAAGTATTGGCAATTATTAATGATAAAACAAAACTGATTAAAAAAAGAATAATTCTGGTAATGTAAACTATTATTATGCTTCTTTGAAAATTCATTTTACCGTTGGTATATTTGCTTATTAGTAATATCTTTTAAATTAAGATTTTGGATCAGATATTTATGCTTGCCGACCCCAGTCAATTTTATGTCATTTACAATTTTAATTTTATATTCAAAAAGTGTTAATCTTCTGTCAAATAGAGATTTTATGTATTTATAAATCCACTCCTCTTTTTCGTTGGAAACGACTTTTAAGATTAAATATCCCATTTTATCCTGGACAAATTGGATGCGTTTAATTCTACCCCAATCCTGATCGTGAATACCGAATAAAATAGGACCAAGTGCTATTTCATTCCCCTTTTTATCAATAATAGTCTCCTTTTCCCGGCCAATAATTCTTTTTATCACAGTATGCTGCATTCCACAATCGCATTTATCATTTCTTTCTATTTCTACTATATCCCCCGTCTCATAGCGAATAAAAGGAGTAGCGTAGTTAACAAATGAAGTACTGACCAATCGGGCTTGACCATTTTTTACCTCCTCGTTATTTTCATCTAAAAATTCAGAATAAGAATATTCCATATAATCATGATATTTTCTTAATTGACACTGCCCAATTATTGTACACTGCTCACTATTACCATACTTGTCGAAAACTTTAAGATTGAACGCTTTTTCAATAATGTTCTTTTGATAATCGTATAAGGTTTCCGAGGTAGCAAAAAGTGATTTTATTTGCCCATTTTTGTTAAAATACGGATAATATTCTGAAACGAAATTGGCAAGTATCTCAGCTGCCGAAGCATAGGCAGCAATATATTTTGGCTGGTATTTTTCAATCAGCTTGACATATTTATGCATGTTCTCTTTTGTCATATCAAAAGCAGAAAGAAATAAACAGTGTTTTTCTTTGTGGTGTTCATAGATATTATCCTTAATAGTATTTCCTCGGAGCGTAACGATTTTGTCATTGAAAAAATACCCACCGCTATTGTAATGTCTCCATTCAAAAGCTAGTGTTTTGTTGTAAGTCACGTTTTTTTCTAGATAAAATTCCAGAGGTTTACCAATTGTGCCACCAGTAGTAGTACGTGCCAGCTTGTTTTTGGGTAATGTCACTAGCCTTTCTAAATTATGTCTTATTTCATTCTTAGATAATATTGGAACTTTTTGAGAAAAATCTTTGAAGTTTTTTATATGGTTTAGATTTATGGAGTGTTCGGAAAATAATTTTTTATAATAAGGTGAATTACAATATGCGTAATTTAATAATTTCTTGAGTTCATGCCATTGATATTCTCGTAAATGTTTTAGATCCCATTTTTTGCTTTCTTGCAAAAATTGATATTGTTGCAGCAATATTTTAGGAAGTTGGTATTTTGAGGGCAGAAGAGATTTGAGGAGAAACAGAATATTTTTAATCACTCTTTTCATATAAAAGTTTACTAAAGGAATTAATAATTACTCCCACGTGTTTTTTCCAAGTGTATTTATTAATCACTTCCTGGCGAGCGTTTTTGCCTAGAGTATCAAACAATTTCGAATCGTTTAATAGCTCAATAACTTTATTAGAAAAATCTTCAACATTTCCTGGCTGTGCCAACAGAGCTGTTTTTCTATCATCTAAGATGTCACCGATTTGGTCGAGATCACTAGCTACTATCGGTTTACCCATGGCCATGTATTCAAAGAGTTTGGTCGGAGAACCAAAAAATTTGCTGCCATCAGGATTTGGCACATGAGGAGAAACCAAAATATCGCAAGCAGCTAGATATCGCGGGGCTTGTTCCTGGGGAACAATACCAGTTAGAGTGGTATGTTGTTCAACTTTATCTTTTTTTATTATTTCTAATAGTTTGGGCTTTAAGAGGCCATCCCCTATTATTAGAAAATGTAAATTTTTGTTCCGACTTTTGTCAATAATCTTTTTAATTGATTGAGCCAGTATATCAACACCATGCCAAGCACCGAAAGTACCAACAAAACCAATAATTGTTTTATTGGCAAGGTTATATTTATCTCTGACCTGAGAATTATTTCTAAATCGCTCAGGATTAAATTTATTTGAGTCGACACAATTTGGATAAAAGACAATTTTATTTTTGTTAATTCCCGTTTTAACTAATTCTTCCCGTAAAATTTTAGAAACTACAACGATCAAATCAGCGAACTTGATGTTTAATTTTTCTATGTTCTCTGCAGTTTTTCGCATAAACATCTTCTTGCTCCAATGTTTTGCCACCCAAACTTCAGAACCGTTATATTCTAGTATAAAAGGAACCTTAAATTTTAATTTTAATAATACTCCGGAAAAATTAAGGACAGAATATCGTTGGTATAAAATAAAATTAGACAAATTCCTCGTTAAGTACTTCCTAATAATTTTGTAATAATTGAAAGTATTAGCTATGCTGGGTATTTCTGGTAGATTTTGAAATATTTTATTTGGTTTTATGATTATTTTTCTAAATTTTGACTCTTTATTAGAAAGATATTCTGTAGTAAATAATTTTGTATTATAACCAAAACTACAAAAGCCATTTAATACTCCTCCAACGTGTCCTAAACTCCCACCCGCTTTTAATCCAACGGGAAGATCAGTTTTTAGAAAAACCAAGTCGTTAGTTTTATTATATTTACGCTGAACTGGATTTTTTTGTCTTAATGTTAATGTAATGCAAATAGTTTTTAGAAAAATCCAAGCACTAACAAATATTTCAAATACAATAAAGGGGATCTCCTTGAATATTTCCCATAAATTAACCTTTTGCTTATGGTTATTATCGTCGATAATTGCTTTATCTTTAGCTTTAGCTAAGAACAAAAGAAGTTTTATAAAGATTAACTGGACCTGGTAGTCTAAGCTGTAAATTAGAATGTAAAATTTATTATATTTTTCTTTTCTAACAAATTTTAACATTTCTAGAAAAGAGTTTTGGTAAAAAAAACTCTTTTCTAATACTTTGAAATTTTGTTGAGAATAATAACTATTCTCAGAGTTATAAATTTTAATTAGAATGTTTTTCATATAATGCTTGGAATGAGAAGAATATATTCCGGGAAGTAAAATTGGTTGCTCTACTATTTTTGTAGAATAAAAGTCTTATGCCACAATGCAAAGTTTACCAAGAGCCAGATTCTGACGGAATAATCTACCTTTCCTTTTTTATGAGAATCAAATATATAGTCTATAAAATCATAATCGAATAAATCTAAATTTTTGATATTTTCATCATAGATTATTTCTCTAAACTTATTAAATATTTTATTATCCTTCATCCATTTACTGATGGGTGCACCAAATCCTTGCTTTTTTCTGTAAATTATTTCATCTGGTATTATTCCCTCCGCGGCTTTTTTGAGGATATATTTAGGTACGTTATTCATTGTTTTTACTTCCGTGGGTATTTCCATCATTTTCTCTACAAAAATATGATCTAGAAAAGGTACGCGAGACTCAATGCTCGTTGCCATTGTCATTTTATCCACTCGCATCAAGAGTAATTCAGGTAATCTTTGTTTGAATTCTAAGTAAGACATTTTTTGGAGAAAATCTGTATTTGCAGAATGCTTTTTTAGATCACGCAGAATTTTTTTAATAATTCTATAGGAATTTTTGAAATTATAATTTTTTAATAATTTATGTTTTTCTTCTTCTCCATATACATTAGCTCCACCCCAGAAAACAAATTCTTCATTTGCCATTCTTCTTAATATTTCAACCAAAATTAACTTTTTATTTATTTTGGGTAATTTAACAAATATATTTAGGATTGGCTTTTTAATAGATTTGGGTATTAGCTTTAAAAACTTATTAATTTTTTCAAGCTGAAGATAATGTAAAAACCAAGGATAACCACAGAATAACTCATCACTTCCTTCTCCAACTTGGGCTACAATTACTCCTGAGTCTCGAACTAATTTTGAAACATAATTCAAAGGGAAACAGACCCAATCGGCAATCGGTTCATCCTGATAATAGGCGACTTTGTCTAATAATTTTACTAAATCATCTTCATCAATAAGAATCTCATGATATTTAGTGTGATATATATCTCTGATTTTACGGGCATGTTCTAATTCATTAAATTCTTTATTTTGCTTAAACCCAACCGTAAAAGTATCAACCGGTTGCCCACGGGCTTCTTGCATTAAGACTGTGATTAAGCTACTATCTATTCCTCCGGACAAAAAGGCTCCGAAGGGAACATCACATACCATTCGTTGCTTGATAGCCTCCTTAATATTATTACGAATAATTTCTATCCATTCTTTTTCACTTTTATCATAATCAGCTTTTATTTCCAAATCCCAATATCTTTCTATATTTAAGCCATCCTTTTCAGTAAATGTGCCATAATGGCCAGCGGGAAGCTTGTAGATGTCTTTAAACATAGTATTAGGAGCAGGTACCGACATATAGGTTAGATAATCATACAAGCCCTGTTTGTTTAGCTCTCGCTTGATTTCTTGATTTTCAATGATTGCTTTGATTTCCGAGGCAAAATAAAATGCACCATTATTGTGATAATAATAAAAAGGCTTAATGCCTATTCTATCTCTGGCAATAAAAAGCTGTTGTTTTTTACTATCCCAAATTGCCAGCGAGAACATTCCCCTAAGACGTTTTAGACAGTCAACCCCCTCTTCTTCGTAGAGATGGATAATTGTTTCGGAGTCCGTCTTAGATTTAAATTTATGTCCCTTTACTTCCAAATCCTTTTTGATATCAAGATAGTTGTATATTTCTCCATTAAACACCAACCAAATAGTGTCATCTTCATTGGACATGGGCTGATGGCCGGCACTACTTAAATCAATAATACTCAGTCTTCTGTGGCCAAGGCCAACGCGACCGCTATCGTTAACGTAAACACCTTCATCATCAGGACCTCGATGGATCATGGTGTCATTCATTTTCTTGATTTTTTCCTCGTTAATTTTGACAACGTTTCTCTCGCCAAAACTAACTATCCCAGCAATGCCGCACATAAAGAATTATTTTATTTTAATTAAATCATTGACTTTAAGACTGATCTCAGTTGTTTGCAATAAGCTGGCAAAAGTAATTGGCGACTTTCCAGCTTTAATACCAGCTGCAAATATCTTTAGTTCATTTAAATGGCCTTTATCTTGTTCAATTAATTTTTTACTGCCTGGTCCACCAAAGACTTTTAGTTCTTTATAATCACTTAAACTGTAAACCTTCCCTTCGCAGAACAAATCAAAATATTCTTTAGTCATTTCGCTTGCACCCATGGCCGTATAAACTAAATTACATACCGATCCGTCCTTATATTTTATTGTTGAGATAACATTATCTGTATGACTATAGTTTTCTGTTTTGGGATTAATGCTGTGAGCCGAAACTTCTTCAACCTGACTGTTGACATAAAAATCAAAAAGATCATAAATATGGCAAGCCTCACCAATAATCCTTCCTCCCCCTTCTGATGCATGTACCCAGTGATCCAAGGGGATATATCCGGCATTCATTCGATAGTTAAGTATTATTGGGTTTTTCCTATTTTTAGTTAGATCGCTGACTTTTTGTGCTAGAGGCGAAAATCTACGGTTAAAACCAACTAGGATTGGTTTATCGGCTGATTTGTAGGCACTTGCAACTTTTTCTAATTGTTTTTGATTGACTGCCAAGGGCTTTTCTACAAATACAATTTTGTTATTTTCTAATCCTTCAATTACTAAATCAGCGTGATTATTGTGACGGGTAGTAATCATGATCATGTCAACATTTTTATCGTTCATAACCCGTCGATGATCTGTAGTCGAATAATCTGCATTGTACTGGATAGAGCTTTTTTGGGTGGTTGCTCCACTTCTGTCGACAGTTGCTCGTAGGTTGTAATATTTATTTAATTTTAGCAAGTTTGGCAAATGGGTCGAGGTAGCAAAACCACCACAGCCGATTACTGCCACATTAATCTTTTCTTTTTTAGTCGCCTTTTTATTTTGGTTAATGATGGTTTTTTCAATTTTCTTTAATTTATTCTCCTCATATTTGGGATAATTGAGTATTATCGCTAGAGTTGGTTCATTAGAGTCTTTAATGAGCTGGTATGCTTGACTTACCTCATTGAGATTAAAGCGATGAGTTATAATTTTTTTGAAATTAATCTCTTGGCTGGCTATTAATCTAAGGTAGCTCTGCATATTTCTATTTTCAGTCCAACGAACGTAATCGTAGGGATAATCTTTCCCCTTTTTTTCATACTCATCATCGTAGCGACCAGGACCGTAAGAGCAAGATATTTTTAGATCAATTTCTTTTTTGTAAAAATCTTCCCGCTGTAAATCCATACCAATCGCACCTACAATTACAATTTTACCTTTACGCCGACAAATTTTCATTGACTGATTGAGAATCTCACTACTAGTAGAAGCAGCGGTAATAATAACAGCATCGACTCCCTTTCCCTCAGAAAATATGTTTACGCGGTCAACCAAATTTTCTTGACGACCATTTATCACCTCATCGGCTCCCAATTCACGAGCGAGATCTAATTTGTCTTTTTCTAAATCACTGCCAATCACGGAACATCCGTTGCTTTTAAGTAGTTGGACAGTTATTTGACCAAGCAAGCCCAAGCCGATAACGGCTACTTTTTCACCCAGCTTTGGATCTGCCTGCCTGACCCCTTGCAGGGCAATAGCACCTACCGTAACAGAACAGGCTTGTTCTAAATCCAAATCCTTGGGAACTTTTACTACTAAATTTCTCGGAACGCATACGATTTCTGCATGATTAGCAACGCCTGCTCCAGCGCAAGCAACCCGATCACCAATTTTAATGTCATTAATTTCTTCACCAACATCGATAACTATTCCGGCACAACTGTAACCTATTTCAGAGCCAAATTCATAAAATCCCTTCAATACAGAACTAACTTGCTGGTAAGCGTTTTTTATACCTTTTTCTCTAATCATCTTGAGCACTTTTGTCACATTTTCCGGGTTCTTCTTGGCCATCTGTAAAAGGCTATTGCCTGTACTTTTAACAGCTGAAGCTTCAGTGCCAGCGCTGATTAGGGAGTATTGGTTTAACACTAAGACAGATTTCCCAGTCACTTGTGGGGCGGGCACTTTATTGGTTGAAACTACGCCTTTCTTGGCAAAAACTTGCTCCATGGTTATTTAGTTACTCTTATTAGATGATAAAAGCCAAATCGATTTCCTAAAAGCTTTACTAGCCGACTTGGCCAAAGATAAACAAATAATTTGTTGACGGTTCCTTTATTTTTCATGCGTTCATAATAAGATTTCTCTTTGATATAATCACTGGTTATTAAAACAGTATCAATATTAATGTCAGTAAATGATTTAAAGGAGTTATTAATTTGCTTTCTACTATAAACTTTTGTACCCAGGCTTTCCCGAGTCTTCCACATAATATCATCAATACTACGAAACGGACGCAGTTTAAATAAACCAAATTTCAGATAATATTGCAGACTAACCCAAGAATAACGATTATAGAGCATTATTTTTGCTTCAGCGCCTGGCTTTAAAATTCTATAAATCTCATTAATAATATTTTGTGGTTTATCTGAATGATGAATTACACCAAAAGAATAGACTAAATCAAAATTGTTATCAGGAAAAGGCAATTTTTCCGCATTTATCGTTTGAATGCTGGCTTGAAGGTTTTCCAAGGCCAACCGTTCTTTTATAAGTTTGATAGAATTCTCAGTTAGATCTACGCCATGAGCATTTGCTCCCGACCGGCAAAATTGAAGAAAGTCAGTTCCAGCGCCCATTCCAACCTCTAGTATTTTCTGGTTGCGGTAACGAGAGAATTGGGCAAAAGAATGTATAAAAGGCTCCTGTTGATAGCGATATTCTTCTATTTGCTTAAAATATTTTTTTCTGTCTTTTTTATCTTTTCCGGCAAAAGTGCCACAGGGATCATTCTCCCAAAACGTTTTTACATCCGTTGTTATTTCTTTTTTCATAGCAAACTTACAAGTTATTTACCTTTTTTATTATTTGGATTATTCTTTGAGCGGCTTTTCCATCCCACTTTGGAGGTATTCTACCTTGTTTGGGTTCTTTTTTCGAGGCTTTTCCCAACGCTTTTTTTATTTTTTCTTCGTCCAAACCAGTCAGAGTGTTAGTGCCAATATTTATGGTAACTGGCCTTTCCGTATTTTCTCTTAAAGTGAGGCAGGGAATGTCTAAAATTGTTGTCTCTTCTTGAATTCCTCCCGAGTCAGTTAATACTCCTGATGAATTAGATATTAGATCCAAAAATTCAAGATATCCCAAAGGTTCAGTTAGGATAATGTTATTTTCTAGTTTCTCTAACAGACCATATTCCTTAAGTTTATTTCTAGTCCGGGGATGAACAGGAAATACTACCTTTTTTAGACTTGAAGCATGGAGCAATATCTTTATGATTTTATTTAAATTAGCTTTATCGTCTACGTTACTAGGTCGATGCAAAGTAGCTACAAAATATTCTGGCGAGGAAATATTTAATTTGTCACAAATATTAATTTTAGCAGCCTTTTCTTTGTTAGCTAGGAGAGTGTCAATCATTACATTTCCGACAAAATGGATATTATTTTTAGGTGTACCCTCATGTAGAAGATTATCCTCGCCGCTTTTTTCTGTCACAAAACATAAGTCAGAAATTCGGTCAGTTAAAATACGATTGATTTCTTCTGGCATGGTCATATCAAAGCTTCTTAGTCCTGCCTCCACGTGGATGACCTTTACATCCAATTTTTTTGCTACTAAACCACAAGCGATTGTAGAATTTACATCACCGACTACCAAAACGTAATCGGGTTTATAGTCAAGGGCAACCGGCTCAAATTTTTTCATGATCTCAGCTGTTTGCCAAGCATGACTTCCACTCCCTACTCCTAAATCTATATCTGGTCTTGGTATATTCAGCTGATTAAAAAATAAGTTACTCATATTCTCATCATAGTGCTGACCCGTATGCACTAAAAGAAAATCTAGAACATCCTTGTGTTTTTCCATGGCTCTCACAATCGGAGCGATTTTCATAAAATTGGGCCTTGCTCCGACGATGTTAATAATTTTTATTTTTTTTCTCATTATGTATAGATAATTTTGGACTTCGAATTACTGCGAATTTCAACAAACAAAAAAATAGGTAATATACACAAAACGATATTCACCCTAGTAAACATCAACTTACAAGTATTATATTAATTTTGAAGTATAAAATCAATGATTTTCTTGGCTGTTTTGTCCCAATTATAGTCTTTTATGGCTGTTTGCAGTGCTTTGTGGGAGAATTCTTCAATTTGCTTAGAATTATTCGAGATTTCAATTATTTTTTTATATAATTTTGCAACACTCGGCTGACAAACCCAGCCAACTTTTTGCCCTTCATAGAAATCCTTGGCATCTCCGAGCTGATAGGCCAAAACTGGTTTTCCTAAAGCCAAATATTCGTAAACTTTTACAGTAGTCACACCAATAATATTGCGATATTCTAAATTCTCGGTCGATCTTTTATCAAGTGACAAGCAGATATCGGCGTTACTAATATAGCTGGGCACTTCTTTCCATTGTTTGGCACCAACAAACACAAAATAGTGATTAATTTTTTCTGTCTGGGTTATTTTTAAAATCCTTTCTTTTTCCTTACCATCGCCAACGATGAGAAATTTTATATGGCGTTGATTGTTATCTCTTAACAACTTGGCGATTTCAATTAAGTCGGAAATACCATGATAAGCATCAAAAGAGCCAGTCCAACCGACAATAAAATCATCTTCGTCTAGGCAAAGATCAACTTTTTGGACATTATTATTAAAAACGTCTAAATTGGCAGCATTGGGAGCAACTAAAATATTGTCTTTATTGGCGTTGTATTGATTAACTAAATAATTTTTCATTCCCCGAGAGACACATACTATTTTATTGGCATTTTTAGCTACCCTGTTTTCAATGATTCTTAGTATTCTTATTCTTAATGAACCTGGCCTGGCATACCCTCTAATTAACCCTTCGTAAATAAGCAGCCCATTAACCTCAAATATATATTTTATATTTAGAAATGATAACAAATAAGCGAAAAACCAGTCTCGCAAATAAAAAGCGGAAAATTCTTTTTGGCGGGAATATACTTTAGTCATCAGTACACAGCGTCCAATGATCTTTTTAAAAATATTTAGCAATTTAAATTTATATTGCTTATCTTCCGTGCTGCTAGTGATTAAGTCATATTGAAAATTTAACTTATCAAAAGACTGAAGCAGATTCTTAACATGAACAGCATCTGCCTTTAGTTTATTTAAATTTGTCAGAATAATAATACCTGTTTTCATTGGCTAAAGTTTTGTTTATACCACAGATTTAAAACCATTAAGGTCCAGATTTTCCGGGAATTGTCTTGTCCTCTATTGTGTTCTTTAATTAATTCTTCAACTTTCTCTTTTTTGGTTATTTTCGCAACCAATCCCTGATTATCAAGAATATTATTTTTGACATAGTCTTTCAGTTCATTGCGAAACCAATATTTTAAGGGGACAGAAAAACCATGCTTTTTTTTATTTAGGATGCTTGACGGTAAATATTTTCTGAGCATCTTCTTGAGAATTATTTTGCCATGCCGAGCATCAGTTTTCAATCCCGAGGGCATTTGTGCCATTCGGCTTACCAGTTCGTAATCCAAAAATGGCGATCTTACTTCTAAAGCACTAAGCATGGAGGCCAGATCCACTTTTACATTTAAATCATCAGGAATATAGCTGTTAAAGTCCAAATAAAAGACCTTGTCAATATCTGTAAAGTTCTTGCTTTGGATTATTTTTTCAAATACATTTTCATTTTTAGTCAATCTGTCTGCAAAGTCATCTTGATAAAGCTCTTGCTTGCTAAATTCATCAAAGTAACTAGTGAAATTATAGTGTTTTCTGCCAATGCTTTTATTTAAAATTTTAAATAGAATATTTAATCTTTCATTATTTATCAACGGGCTGAAATTCTTTAGTAAATTAAATAACCACTTGTATTTTATAATGGCTAAATGATTTTGGTATTTTTCGTAGCCACCAAAATTCTCGTCTCCCGCATCACCACTCAAAGCAACCGTTACGTGTTTTCTAGTTAGCTTGGACAAAATAAATGTTGGTAGAGCTGAGCTGTCAGCGTAGGGCTCTTCAAATTGAATTACCAGCGACTCAATATATTTTAATAAATCTTTTGATTGCACTTTGAATTCAGTATGATCAGTCTGATAAAGTTTAGCCACTGCTCGGGCTTGCTTGCTTTCGTCATATTCTTTTTGTTCAAACTTGATAGAAAATGTTTTTACTTTTTTGGAGTGCTTACTCATCAAGGCCACTACCGCGCTACTATCGATACCACCAGACAAAAAAGCTCCCAGCGGAACATCAGAGATTAATCTCTTCTTGATGGCTTTTTCTAGTTCCCGCTCAACTAGCTTGATCCATTCTTTTTTGGATCGTTCTTGTTTTTTTGAATAGTCCAAATCAAAATATCTTCGAACTTTCAAATCCTGACTTTTTAAATCGAGAGTAAAATAATGAGCGGCGGGCAGTTTGTGGATGTTTTTAAAGCCGGTTTTGGGAGCTGGTACAAACTGCAGCGTTAAAAAATCATCGATAGCATCATAATCCACTTCTTTTGGTACATTATTTGTCAAAATTGCCTTTAGTTCCGAACTAAATATAAATTGATTGTTATTTATATAATATTTTAAAGGTTTTTGACCGAATCTGTCTCGTCCCCCAAACATAATCTGCCTATCTAGGTCGTAAATAACGAAAGCAAACATACCATTAAAATACTTCAGGCAATTAGGCCCGTATTCGATATATGAAGCAAGAACAATCTCTGTATCGGTATTGGAATTAAAACGATACCCTTTCTTTTTTAAATTTTCTCTTAGCTCTTGAAAGTTGTATATTTCCCCATTATACGTAATTACGAATTTTCTTCCTTTGTGTTCATACACCATTGGCTGGTGACCTTTTGGAGAAAGATCTATAACTGACAGTCTGACATGACCAAGTCCAACACAATTATCAGTAAAAACGCCGCTGTCATCAGGACCGCGGTGGATAATTTTTTTATTCATTAAAGCAATTTCATCCCGGCTGACTTCTTCTTTATCAAATTTTATGATGCCATTTATTCCGCACATAATTTTCGATAGATTTTATAGTATTGTTTTGCAGTAATTTCCCAACTGAACTTTTCGGCGATCTGCCTGCTAGCATGTCCCATTTTGCTCAATTTGTCTCTATTTCTGGATAATTTATTAAGATGAATGGCAACACTTTTAGGTTCTTTTTCAGTGATTATCCCATTTCCCCTAACTAGGTTATTGCTGCTGCCAGTGGAGCTTAAAATGACAGGTAGGCCACAGGCCATTGCCTCTAAAGCCGTGTTACTCATACCTTCACGTTCGGATAAGAGAGTAAAGACAGAGGCTTGCTGATAATAACGCAAAAGTTCTTTTTTATTTCGACGGCCTAAGAATTTGACAGATTGGGCAATATTACTATCTTCGGCTAATCGCAATAAATTCTGACGTTCTGGTCCATCTCCCACTAGTTTTAATTCTGATTTGACTTCCGGATTGTTCTTAGCAAATTCCGCAAAACTTTTAATTAGTAGGTCAATATTTTTTATTTTATGAAGACGACCCACATACAAAATACGGAAAGTGTCGTCTTTTTTATTGGCTGGCTTAAAATATGTAGCATCTACCCCGTTAGGAATTACTGGAAAATCCATCGGTAAAAATTCTTTCGCTTCTCTTTTTAAATCTTCACTGTTTGCCACGACCACTTCCGCATTACTCCAAACCCTTTTTGTCAGGTTTCCTAAAAATAGATATATTTTAGCAAATTTTGGATTATGCCCTGGCACGTCTGATCCTCTTAGTGAGACAAGGTATGGTAAATTCAACTTTAAAGCTAGATAGCCACAGGGAACACCAAAAAAAGAGTGAATGAAATCGTATTTTCTCTTCTTGCATAATTTTTTGCAAAAGGAACGCGCTTTCCAGTAGTAGCTTAATAAGTCTTTGCTACTCTGGTGGTGTAAATTATCTTCTTTACCGATATCTAAATAATAGATTCTGATATTATCAGCAAATTTTTCTTCTTTATATTTATTATCCGACGACGTGACTAAATCTATCTTTAGGTCACTGCATCGGGAGTATTCTTTGAGTAGATAATAAGTAGCATTACCGGCGCCTCCTCCCAGTGGCGGAAATTCATAGTTTAACATTAATATTCTCATTTTGCCGGTCTAGATAATAAAATGCGTAAAGCCAGTCCCCTTAAACATTCCTTTTTTAAAATGAGATTTAATATCTACGATGGTAGCTTCTTTTTTACAAATCTTTTTGAAATTATTTAATTTATATTTTTTGAACTTGTCATGATACGCTCCGATAAAAATAACGTCATATTTATCTGATAGCTTCAAGTTATTCGTTAGTCCAAATAATTTTTCTCCGTGTTTGAACATTGGATCGTGGATATCAATATTCAGGTTATAATTTTGAAAAGTTTTTATTACATCTTCTACTTTTGAATTTCTTCGGTCGTTCACATCTTCTTTGAAGGTTACTCCCATTATTAAAACCTTAGTATTTTTAGTAGATTTTCCTTGTTTAAAAAGTTCTTTAACTACCATTTCACTAATTTTCTCGGCCATGGCATCGTTAATTTTCCTCCCCGCCAGAATAACTTCAGGATGATAACCAAGTTCCTGCGCTTTATGAGTAAGGTAATAAGGATCAACGCCAATACAATGCCCCCCTACTAGACCAGGCTGGTACTCGTGAAAGTTCCATTTAGTAGCTGCTGCTTTAATCACCTCGGTAGTATTAAGGCCCATTTTATTAAAGATCAGAGCCAGTTCGTTGATAAAAGCAATATTTAAATCACGTTGGGTATTTTCAATTACTTTTGATGCCTCTGCCGTTTTAATGTTTGAGGCTTGGCAAATACCATTTTTACAAATTGTGCGATAAACTTGGGAAATTATGGTCAAGCTTTTTTTGTCTTGACCCGAGACAACTTTTATTATTTTGTCTACCGTATGCTCTTTATCGCCGGGATTTATCCGTTCGGGAGAATAGCCAACTTTGAAATCAGTTAAATTTTTCAAGCCCGATTGCTTTTCTAAAATTGGAACACAAATATCTTCGGTAACACCTGGATAAACCGTTGATTCGTAGACTACTATACTATTTTTGCTTATATTCTCTCCTATCGTCTCCGTTGCCTTGATGATTGGGGTTAAATCAGGCTTGTTCGCTTTAGTTATGGGAGTGGGGATGGCAACGATAATGAAATTCGCCTGCTTGATGTCGCTGGCCTTATCGGTGTAATTAATATCAGCTTTTTTGAACTTTTTCCGATCAACCTCGCCCATTGATTCTATTCCCTGCTTAAGTTCAGCGATTTTTTCCTGATTGATATCAAAACCAACCACGGGAGCTAATTTGGTTAGACCAAATTCCACTGCCAGGGGTAGGCCAACATAACCTAGACCCACGACGGCAATTTTAATGTCACTTTTAGGCATTACTTTTGTACCAATTAATTGTTAAATCAATTCCTGTAGAAAAATCTATCTCTGGTTTGTATCGTAGATACTTTTTAGCTAAAGAAATATCAGCCAATGAATGTTTTACATCTCCTGGTCTACTGGCTTTGTATATCGGTTTTATTTCGGAATTTAATTTCTTTTTTATCACGATCAATAGCTTGTTCAAATTTATATTTTGACCACATGCTACGTTGTAAACCTTGCCTAATGCTTTGCGCGGAGCTTGACAAGCTAACATGTTAGCCTTAATAACATTTTCCACGTGGGTAAAATCTCTTGTTTGTAAACCATCTCCGTATATAATCGGTCTTTTCTGCTCTAAAATAGCAGTAATAAATTTGGGAACAACGGCCGCATATTGTGAATCAGGATTTTGATAAGAACCAAAAACGTTAAAATAGCGTAGAGAAATTGTCTCCAGGCCGTAGATTTCGTAAAAATTTTGGCAATAAAGTTCTCCCGTAAATTTGGAAATAGCGTAAGGAGATTTAGGCTGGGGGTATAACTGCTCATTTTTCTTGGCTGTTTTTTGTTCACCATAAGCCGAACTGGAGGCAGCGTAAACTACTCGCTTAACTTTTTTCTTTACCGCTGCTGTTAGTACATTAAGAGTGCCCATTTCGTTATTTTGCGCTGTTTTTACTGGGTTCTGAATTGAGCGGGGCACTGATGGTAAAGCAGCTTGATGAAGAACGAGACTGCCTGCCTTAAAAGCTTTCATTAAAAGAGATAAGTTAGTAATATCCCCTTTAATAAAAGTTATTTTACTCTTAATATCTTTGAGATTACTGATTTTGCCAGTGGACAAATTATCAATTACTGTCACTTTAACATTTTTCTTAACCAGCGCGTGGACTATATTCGAACCAACAAAACCCGCCCCACCGGTTACAATGTAGTGAGCCATGTTTAAATGATTTAACTTCGCTGAATATGAATTTATTATAAAAATACTAACCGAATTGACGATAAAATGCAAATTTTGGCGGCGGAAATAAAAAAACCGAGTGGATTGTGCAATCCCCCCGGTGTAGAGACAGTGGCAAAGAGCAAAGTGCGGAGTTCTATGGTGATCCAGCGGTGGAAGCGATGTACAGCTTCACCTCGGCGGCGCTGAGAGGTGTGGTGTAGACCATCACCTCGTCGATCAGGCCTTCGAAATATCTTCCGGTGACACCGTCACCCCCCACTTTGATTTCACCACCAGGCGAGGAGGTGATCGTCTTGGAGACAGCGATGCCATCGATGTAGGCAGTGAGGGTCGAGCCGTTGTAGACCATCGCTAGATGGATCCAGGTGTTGGTCACGACCTTCCCTGTGGTGATACCATTCCCCTTCTGATCAATGAAGAATCTCATCGACCCGTAATAGGAAAAGATTCCCGGCTGGTCGTCCAACTTATGGAAAACATACCTCCTTTCCCCCACCGTGGTCCACCTGGCCCAAGCCATGACGGTGAACCCACTCTTCATCGCCTGGAAGTCCACATGGTCCGCCACCTTAACGTACTGGTCGATGCCATTCAGCGAGAACGCCTTCCCCACCTTGCCCGGGACACTGGTTGGTCCCTTGAGGTAGGGCATCGGTGTTCCGTGGTGAGCCTTGCCGGACTTGTCTTCGGCATAGATGTTGATGCCGCTCCCCTTGGTATCACCGGTCAGGTGCAACACCAGCGAAGAGCAGAGCTCGTCGGCCTTGCCGTCGCAGTCGTTGTCCAGCCCGTCGCAGTCGTCGAACTTTGGGGTGACCTCGCCGGTGCAGGTGCCCCAGAGTCCCTTCGCTGGGTCGATGCAGGTCTGGATCCCGGCCTGGCACACGCCCTTGCCCTCCGTGCCGGCGGGGCCGGTGTAGGGGCAAGTGCGGCTGGCGGCTGGAGCGCACTTGTTGATCTGCACATCCTTCGGGATGAACTTATCCGGCCAGGGCATCAGATCCGGCGTAGGCGGCTGCCACTGATCCGGATCGGGCACCTTGCCGTCGAGCGGCGGGATGACCACCTGATCAGCCGGGACGAACGTGTCCGGCGCCCCCCCATCGAGGGCGGCGAGATCGTTCATCTGAGTGCACCCAGACACCAGCAAACTAGCAACAACCAAAATCCCCCAGCGGTTCTTGGTTTCCATCGACTCCTCCTGTTTTTTCTAGAAACTGTTGGGCCGCCTAGAAGAGCGGCATTTGATTTTTGGATAGAAAGTACTATCATCATAGTATATAAAAGGTAAAGGTTTGTCAAGAGCAGAATTTACCGAAGTAAAGTGAGCTTTACGACGTAGGACTTAAGTCTAATAAAGTCTCAAAGATTTCCTCTATAGAGCTTATTTATGGCTCTTTAAAGAAATTAGTGCTTCTGTGTTGGCTCGTTTTTATCCGGGTTGAATTTTAGTAAATAAAAACCCAAAAACATTAATTTTACATTGTTTAAGCAAACAAACTCTCCATTCCTGCCCAATAAAAAAAGCCGAGAAGTTTATTCAACCCTCGGCTTGACGATGAGCTAGAAATGAACGCGCAGCAGCAGTCCTTGCGAACTCTGCCCCACTGCCGGGATGATTTGAGGCATCCAGGCGGACTTTTGAGTAGCCAGTGCAGGCTTCTCCGTAGCTGGCGTGGAGCCTTCCACGAAGTAGAGCACGAGCGCTGTTACTGCCAACGCCCCTCCTACTCCCAGCAGGGCGTAGGAGGTGATCTCCTCGCGCTCGATCTCGTCCTTGAGGCCGTTGAAGTAGTCAGCCTCGGCCGGCGTCAGCTTTTCCCGCGTAGCTCCCTCCTGCCACTCCGGGTACTTGACACCGTAGACCGAGATCTGCAGACCGGCTGCCGTTACCAGCGCCGCCGCCGCTCCACCCGCTGTCACCCATGTCCAGAGCCTACCCTTCGGCTTGACGGGGGGCTTCTGGCCGGGCTGCCTCTGAGAAGACGGCGAGGGAAAGGTGAACTTCACTCTCGCCTCCTTGTCGGCGTAGATGATCACCCTCTTGGCCTGCTTCTGTCCCTTGGAACTGATGACCTCGACCCGGTGGGTTCCGATCGGCAGTTCCAGGCGGTTACCGATGCGCCGTGGCCGATTGTCCACCAGCAGCTGGCAGCCCGGGCTTGCCTCGACGAGCAGCACGCCCTTTAGTTTGCGCCGGGCACCTTGGCAGATACTGACCAGCGTTTCCTTGAAGGGCGGCGCCTGGGGGCAGACCGTGGGGTCGATCTTCAGGGCATCGGTGAAAAAGATCTCAGCCTTTACCCCATCGCCCAACTCGCCGTGATTGAGAGCAATATAGACCAAGATGCGAGCCTTCAGCTTGGGATCGCGAGTCACCTTCAGAGCTTGGTTCAAAGCTTGCAGCGACTCCTGGAACATGGCCACGCTGAAGTGGCTCTTGCCCTGTTCCAAGAGTTTCTCCGCTTCGCTGGCAGCTTCTCCCCGGGCCTGGCCCGAGAAAAAAACTGCCAGAATCAGCATCAGTTTCAGTTTTTTCATGACCTCCTCCAGAAAAAAAGAATAGTGTCCGCAACAGTCCGCGTGGGCCTGAGCGGACACTATTGTTGGTTGTCAGAACTTCAGGATGACCGTGCTGGTCTTCCCAGGTTGTAGCTCCACTCGTTCTGTCCTGGTATCAGACTGGTAGAGAGCTCCCACCTGGTGGACACCTGTTGGCACCTTGGGCAAAAAGAGCGGGGTTTTCCCCACAATCTTGCCGTCGAGGAGAACCGTCACTTCCATCTTACCCTGGCCACCAACTTTCACCCCGACCCGCAGGTTGCCGTAGGTCGACTTGACCGGCTCAGGCGGTGTTCCAGCGTCCTTCTTCGGCCGCCTTCTGTTCCGCTTGATCGGTCGCCTGCTTGGCTGTCGGCTGTCCGGGGTTACCACTCTGGCGTCAGGCTCAGGTGTCAGATCTGGAGCAGGCATTGCCTGTTGATCCGTCCCCTGATCTGGTTGATTCACCTTGGCATCGGCTGGCGTCGGTTCTCCGTCACTGACTCCGCCGTCCTTGGTCGGCGTTGTCGGTTGGGCAATCACCGCTTTGGCTCCAGCGTCAGCTGCCTTGGCCACTGCCACCTGCGAGCCGCCCTTCGACTTGTAGGGTGTGGCGAACAGATACCACCAGCCGGCCATCACTGCAAACACCAGCCCGATTGCCCCCAGTAGTACGACTAATCGACGCTTCGGCCTCACCAGGTTGGCAACCATCCAGACGGTTCCGTGGTCGTGAGGTGACTTTGGCGGGTCCGGCTTGGACACGATAGGGGTGTTGTCGTCAGTGGTCGCGAAGGCGTCGGCAGGTCTCGGGACGACACCATGTCTCTGAGTTGGATCCGGCTCGGTGTCTTGGTGGGCCATGTGCAACGGGACTTCTGACGTGATGATCTCACCCGCAGCTGTTGTGGGCGGAGAAAATGGCTCCGTGGGAATTTCCGACGACCCCGGGGTTGCAGGTGACGCTCCCCAGGAAAGAGTCTTTTTCCCTGGTGCCCCCCCATTTAGTGGATTTGAACGGATCAGAGTCTGCTCCGCCAAGTGGTCCACCGCCACCTCAAAGTCCCTGCGGAAGTCATCCATCGTCTGGTGGCGTTTATCCCTGTCTTTACTCAGAGCCCTGAGCACCACTTCCTCGACCGCGGGGTGAATTTCGGGCATCGGCGCCGGCATCTCTTCGCCTATCTTCCGCATGACGTCCAGAACGGAACCCCCCTCCTGTGGCCACTTCCCGTACGGCCAGCGCCCGGTCAGCATCTCGTAGATGGTCACTCCCAAGGAGTAGATGTCGGTGCGCTGATCAAGATCCTGGCACCTAATCTGCTCCGGAGAAGCATAGACGGGCGTTCCCGGTACAATGTCCCGGGCGGTCAGCCGGCTGAGTCCCTTCATCATCGAAATGCCGAAGTCCACCACCTTTACCGTCTCGTCCCCTCCCGTGTGTCGACAGAGGAAGATATTAGACGGCTTGAGATCGCGATGGACAACCCCCGCCGAGTGGGCAGCAGCCAGGCCGGAAGCGACCTGTTTGACAATGTCTGCCACCTCTTCAAGCTCGAGGAGAGTTTTCCGTCCATTCCTATCCCGCTGGGGGATTTCCCGCAACAACCTCTGCTCCAGATCCTCCCCTTCCAAATATTCCATTACGATATAGGGCATCCCAGAGGGCGTTTGACCGAAGTCCAACGCCATGATGATGTTGGGGTGAGCAAGCCTACTAGTTATTTCCGCCTCCCGCTTAAAACGGGTGAAGTTATCATCCATATTGCTGCCCGGGAAAACCTTGACAGCCACCTTCCTGGCCAGACTAGTAACCATCGCCAAAAAGATCACCGCCATGCCTCCTGCACCGATTATTTCCTCCAGCCGGTAGGTGTCTTTGAGGACAGTCCCCACCAGTCTCTGCATTCTCTCTTCCGTAGTCATTTTGATCCCTCATTTCGGTAAAAGCTGTCCTAAAACAGCTTGTGTTTACGGTTTGTTAACGTGCAGTCATTTTCGACTTTCATTATACCCTAGTAAATAATGGCCTATTTGTCAATAATTGTTTAAAGTGGTAAGTATGGTATCATTAGGTAGATAAAGTGATAATTATTTTACACGGAGTAATGAAAATAACCCTACTTATTATCAAAATTATTGTCATTATTCCCCCCCTCTGTCTATTGGGTTGGGTTTTAAATAAGCAGTTTGCTCCGGGCGGCACTCTTATTTTGCAACAAAATTTTCGCTCTGACTCCCCCTTTATCTCTGATCTTTATCCCAGTGAGCGAACGGAGCGTGTTCAGAAAGAGGGTGGGAATTATGTCAAAACCATTATTGGTGACACAGTTTATTTTGATCTTACCTTACCGCGCTTATACAAAAAGGCAGAAGTCTCTATTGCCTATAAAAATGAAAGCCAGCCGCTAGTTAATCTGGGTGTTCAGAACACCAAACAAGAACAATCATATCTTGATCAAGGCCTAGAGAACAAATTTATTGATCAGCTTACTTGGTCTTCGCTGTCGGATGATAGTACCACTCTTTGGCAAAAAAAAGATGAATATCAGACAATTTCTGATTTTACAAGTAACCCACCCACTGATCAAAAAATCGCCACCTATAATTTTAACGACTTCGATGAAACCAAAAGAGATATCCAAATAGAAAATTACCGACCTCAGACTACTGATCTAGTTTTAAATACACCGCTGCAGGGAGCACACACTATTTTGACCTATCTTGATCAAGAATCTCTTTCTTACACCTTTCAGTTTAAAGATATTAATCAAGCTTGGGGTGGAGATTCTTTTACAGTCGAAGTTTATAACTATAAGACTGGCAATAAAATCAAAGAATACCAGGTGAATGGTGATGGTATTAGTGAATCAACGCGGGCAGTTTCTTCGCTCGATCAGTTAGTAGTGGATATTCCTGATTTACCACGGGGTGTTTATAATTTAGTAATTAACGCTGGTAACGATGTAGTTATCAGTAATATTAGCACTAAACAACAGCTAATCATGTTTGCGCGCCAGATCCACCCGACAAATTCCTGCCTTTATGATTTAGCTACCGCCAGTACCTGTGATATACCCGTAAAGCTTTATTCTAAAGCCAATACTCTAAACATTTCCACTAATAATTTAGACTATTTACAAGATGTGGTAATGGACGAGGAAACATTAAAAATAGAGGAGGTGGATAAAAAATACGTGGTCGAGTCCAAAGCAGAGCTAAGCACTATAGATATTCCTAAAAGCAATGTTATTATTGAATCTGATGGCTACTTTGTGCTAGCTCCGGAGCATTATTTTACTCCGCAGCGTGAGAATATTATTGGATTGTCTGGGCAGACTAACCTGGATGATATTGATTACATAATTGCTAATTACAATTCGCCGCCGGATTTGGGTGATGGTTGGAAAGAGGCTACAGTTGAGTTTGATTTAACCAAGACCTATATTAATGACGATCAGCAATTGAAATTTAGATTATCCGCGCCCGGTTTATACGAGAATCAACGTCAACTCAAAATTAACCACATCAAAGTTAAGTTAGAGAAGGATCCGATCACTTGGGATAGAATCAAGACGAAGATTAAAAGTTGGTTTTAAATTATGAATGCAAAATTCAAAAAATTCGCTAAAACCAGAAAATATCTAGCCGAGATTGGTCGCTTAGTATTTTGGGCGTACGGCCTTACTTATTTCCTCTTCTATTTTATTGACCAAATAAAAAAAGGCTTTATTTCGGATTTTTTAAGCCTTAATATCATTCTTATTATATTTGTGATCGGCGGCGTTTTGTATTTACTTAAGCTCCACCCTCACCCCTAACTCCTGCGTCATTAATATTTCTTAAACGCCTCTTGCTGATACCACTTCACTAAGTTTTGTAGTCCTTCTTCGATACTGGTTTGCGGATCATAACCTAGTAATTTTTTGGCTTTAGTAATATCAGCGTAGGTGATCTTCATATCCCCCGGCTGCATTGGCTTTTTGATGATTTTAGCTTCTTGACCGAGGTTTTTACTAATTAAGCTGATGAATTTTTTTAGTGGGACTGTTTGCGAGTTGCCTAAATTGAAAATTTCAAATACTGGTTCATTTTTCTGAACGAGCTCCAGGGCTGCGAGGACACCGCTGACAACATCATCAATATAAGTGTAATCACGTTCGGAAGTACCATCGCCATACATTTCGATTGACTGACCCTTAGCAATCAAGTCCGTAAACTTGTAGGGAGCCATATCCATTCGTCCCCAGGGGCCATAAACAGTAAAAAATCGTAAGCAGGCGATATTCATACCAAAGAGATGATGATAGGTGTGGCAGGAAAGCTCCCCCGCCCGCTTAGTGGTGGCATAGGGTGAAATCGGGTAATCAACCGCATCTTCTTCGGAGAAGGGAACTTTTTTATTTCCACCGTAGACTGAAGAGGAAGAAGCAAACACAAAGTGGTTGATAGCATGCTTTTTGGCCAATTCCAACAAGTGGATTGTGCCAGCCACGTTAACCTCCGAATACAGGCGAGGATCTTCGATTGAATTGCGCACACCGGCGCGGGCAGCTAGATGAATGATTGCCTCAATGTCATTATATTCAAAAATGTTTTGCAGCATTTGAAAGTCGGTAATATCAGCTCGGAAGAGTTTAAAATCATCGACGGGGAAATCCCGGATACGATCCTCTTTAATTTTTGGATTATTAAAACCATTGAAATCATCGATACAGACGACTTTGTCTCCCCGTTCAAGTAGTTTTCTAATGGTGTGGCTGCCAACAAAGCCAGCGCCACCAGTGACTAAGACATTCATTTTTACAACTTACCCCTCCCTACCCCAACATATTTAAATCCTAACTTACGCATTTCGTCCGGGTCAAGAAGGTTCCGACCATCAATTAAAACTTTGGGGTCTTCTAATAAACCAAATATTTTCTTATAGTCTAATTTTTCAAACTCGGGCCATTCGGTAGCAATAACTAACGCCTTGGCGCCCTTGATGGCTTCATAAGGATCGTCAAAGAATTTTACCCCGCCGTTCATGATATTTTTAGCTTGCTCAGCTGCTTCGGGGTCATAGGTACTGATAGAAGCGCCTAAGCCGGTCAAGGTGCGAATAATATCAACTGCCGCTGATTCTCTAACATCATCCGTATTGGCTTTGAAAGCCAAGCCTAAAATACAAATAGGCTCATCCTTTATTTTATCCAGTAGCTCTTCTAATTTGTCGATTACAAGCAAGCGTTGTTTGATGTTTACTTCAATGACTGCCTTCAATAATTTGAAATCGTAGCCAGAAGTACCAGCGATTTGGTTGAGAGCATTTACATCTTTAGGGAAGCAAGAACCACCATAACCAATTCCCGCTTTAAGAAATTTAGGCCCGATGCGATTGTCTAATCCCATTCCGCGGGCGACATCCTCTACGTCGGCACCAACAATATCGCAGATATTGGCAATTTCGTTAATAAATGATATTTTTGTTGCCAGAAAAGCATTGCTAGCATATTTAATCATTTCGGCACTTTCTACCGAGACAGTAATTTTTTTGAAATCTAGTGGTTCATAGATCTCTAACATTAAATCGCGTGCTCGATTGCTGTTGGCACCAATCACAATCCGATCTGGCTCCAGAAAATCTTTAACGGCGCATCCTTCGCGCAAAAATTCCGGGTTAGAAACAACGTCGAAATCTCCTTGGTAATCCTGCGCAATTATTTCGGTTACTTCTTGGCCAGTGCCTACGGGGACAGTGCTCTTGTTGACAATTACCTTGTAGTCTTTAATGTTTTTACCGATTTCCTTGGCTACGGTTTCTACCTGCTGCAAATCAGCCTTACCATCACGTCGCATTGGAGTACCGACAGCAATAAAAATGGCCTTAGCCTTAGCTAAAACATCCTTAAGAGAAGTAGAAAACAGTAGCTTTCCCGCTGCCACCTCTTCTTTCACCACGTCGCTAAGTCCAGGTTCGTAGATAGGAATCTGTCCCTGTTTTAACCTGGCTATTTTTTTCTTATCAATATCAACGCAGGTAACTTGATGGCCTATTTTAGCCAAGCAGGCACCAGCAACTAGACCAACATAACCTGTGCCGACAACGATGATGTTCATTTAGAAATTATAAATTTCAAATCACAAGCACCAAATCACAAACAATACACAAACTACAATACACAAATAATCCCTTTTTGTAATTTAGTAATTGTAAATTGTTTGGCCATTGGAATTTGTTAGTTGTATATTATTTACTGTTATATCCCAGCTGCTTTCTTTAACACTTTTACTTTATCTGTCTTTTCCCAGCTAAATTCCTCCTCGCTACGTCCAAAATGTCCATAAGCAGCTGTTTTTTTATAAATCGGTCTTTCCAAATCAAGTGATTTAATAATACCAGAAGGAGTAAGATCAAAATTATCTCTAACTAGCTTAACCAATTTTTCTTCTGGTAATTTTCCGGTGTCGAAGGTTTCTACCATGATTGATACTGGCTCCGGATAGCCAATAGCGTAAGATAGTTGAAGCTCACAAGCTTCAGCTAATTCACTGGCGACAATGTTTTTGGCAATATAACGAGCCAGGTAGGCACCGGATCGGTCTTGTTTATTAGGTCCTTTACCACTGAAACAACCACCACCGTGCGCTCCCCGACCACCGTAAGTGTCAACAATAATTTTGCGTCCCGTTAGACCGGTATCGGCGTGCGGACCACCTTCAACAAACCGACCGGTTTCATTGACATAATATCTAGTCTTATCATCAAGATAATCACCACAAACTGGTTTAATAACTTGATTAATAATGTCTTCTCTGACTTTGGCTAGTTCTACATCTTCATTGTGCTGAGCAGCAATAACGACAGCATCCACGCGCACCGGTTTACTGCCATTATACTCAACTGTCACCTGTGATTTGCCATCGGGTCGCAGATACGGGATTTGCTTATTCTTTCTCAGCTCGGCTAGTTTTTTGGTTAATTTATGAGCCAGGGTGATCGGTAAAGGCATCAATTCCGGAGTTTCTTGACAAGCGTAACCAAACATCATTCCCTGGTCACCAGCCCCCATCTCTTTATGTTCACCAGCCGTATCTTCTTCACCCTGAGCGATATCACTACTTTGCTCATCAATAGCGTTTATGACGGCGCAGCTTTTATAATCGATGCCGTAGTCTGCGTTGGTGTAGCCAATATCTTTTAAAGTGCCGCGGACTATCGCTGGAATGTCAACGTAGTGTTTGGTGGTAATCTCCCCGGCTACCATAATCAACCCCGTCGTTGTTATGGTCTCGCAACAGCATTTACCCTTAGGGTCGTGAGCTAAAATATCATCAAGGACAGCATCGGAGATCTGGTCGCAAACTTTATCAGGATGTCCTTCGGTCACTGACTCGGAAGTAAAAACGTATGGGCCTTCTTTTTTTATCATTTTTATTATGTTTATTTATCTCTCAGTTTATTAATGTCAGCTTCAACCATTATCTTTACTAATTCTTTGAAGCTAGTTTTCGGTTTCCAGCCAAGTTTTTTCTTAGCTTTGGCACAATTGCCACGCAGGTAATCTACTTCCGCTGGTCGCAGGAATCTTTTATCGATTTGAATATGCTTTTGCCAATTTGTAACGCCGGCGCACTTGAAAGCTTCTTGGACAAATTCTTTGATGGAATGATTTTCTCCAGTGGCTACCACATAATCGTCAGGATTTTTTTGTTGCAGCATGAGCCACATTGCCTCGCAATTCCCACTTACTGCTATCCCGCTATCTTTGTTAGTTACAATCGTTCCGTTTTTGGTTGTTACGCACCATATCTGTTCGCTACTTTTTTCTTTTTTACAATCTGTAACGTAGGCATATTTTTTTCTTTTTGATATTAAACAGCACTCATGCATTCCTGATTTTCTGCTATGAAGTGTGGTTCTGTATCCCAAAATAGTAGCTATAGTTTGAAAATCGTGAATTAAATCTTTCCGGTTAGAAATATAGGTCATTGTTCCCCATGATCCGTCGCCATCCATCATAGCTTTTAGAATTAACTCTAGTTGTTTATTGCCAGCATTATAGACCCATTTTGGCATTTTATGAATATCAAAACCGTCGAAATAATCGATAATTTTGCGAGAGCTCTCAGCCCTAAAAATAAATTCTACTACGCCATCACTCCGTTCATTTTGTCTGTAACTTAAGTTCAGATTCTTTAGACATTTTATGATATCATCATAAATTTCTCGATTTGCGACTTTTGATTGAGACAAAGAAATACAAATGCTTCTATTAGCATCAGAAAAACATCCCTCGCTTACTAAATATCCGATTAGTTTAAACCAATCTTTTTTTATATTAACATTAGGACTTTTATAATTTTGCGTATGAGGTAATCGAAAATCATATTTAGTTCTTAGCTGCAGATTTTTTAATTTCTGATAAAATTCTTGTGCTGTGCAGATTTTCCAAGTACTCCAACCACCCTTGCTAGTTTTAGATTTTTTTTGATAATAGATCCGGTGATTAGCTGAGCAACGTAACTTTATTCCTCGACCGGAAAAAATATACATTTCCTTACTATCATCAATCAATATTTTTTTAAGTACCTTATCTTGTTCCAGGCAGTCATTTTTCTGGTTATAGTTTAGAACAATGTCATTTTCTTTAATTTCATGATAATATTTAAATCCCCCGGTTGTTAAAATACTTGTATCCAGATCAATACAATAATCTTTCGCATATCCCCAGTCACGTTTGGCGTCTAAATTGCCCAATTTTATTTTATTGTTTTTTACAATTGGCTCCTTTTCTTCATTGACGGCTGGTGAATCTTTGATTCCCAGTGCAATACAAGCAGCACCATAGGAAATTTTTCGGGTGACAAATTCCAGTCCCCGACGAGGAGATTCGTGATTAAATAAAATACCACTACAAGCATAAATATTAAAACTCTCGCGGTAGTTTACTGTTGTCCAGTGACCAAAAACCTTGGCTACGCCGTAGGGGCTACGAGGATGAAAGCGAGTTGTCTCACTTTGTGGAATTTCTTCCACTAAGCCAAACATTTCACTGGAAGAGGCTTGATAAAATTTAATATCAGGTTTGGTGTTACGAATGGCTTCTAGCACTCTCATTACGCCCAAGCCGGTTATCTCGCCGGTGAAAACTGGTTGATTCCAGCTGGATTTAACAAATGACTGAGCAGCCAAATTGTATAACTCGTCCGGCCGACAATCTTTAATAGCTCGAATTAAAGATCCTTCGTCAAGCAAATCCCCGTCGTAGATTTTTATTTTATCAATAATGTGTTGGATATTTTCTGTATTGGGAACGCTTAGGCGACGCATAATGCCATAGACTTTATATCCCTTTTTAAGTAGTAGTTCAGCTAAATAAGACCCATCTTGCCCATTAATTCCGGTAATTAACGCTCTTTTTTTCTTAGTTGTCATATTATCTTTTTAGTATAAGCAAAAAACCAGTAATTGGTTTTGATTAGTTTATACAATTTGTTTATTATCAGCTATCTCGGTACGCCAATAATCTAAAACATCAGATAAGGTGTTATCAAAATTAATCTCCGGTTCCCACCCTAACTCGTTCTGTATTTTATCATAACTACCAACACAATGAGCCAGATCTGATGGCCGCATTCGATCCTTATCCTGCTCTATGTTAATTTTCTTAGCCGATAAAGTCAATAATTTATCTAAAATTTCCGAGATCTGAATGGCTTGGCCAGAAGCCACGTTATAGATCTCACCTGATTTACCCTTGCTCATTAATAGGGTGTAAGCCTTAACAGCGTCTCGGACATCAAAAAAGTCTCTAATCGCTTCTAAATTGCCAACAAACAGAGTGGGTTGCGATCTACCAGCCTCTATTTCGGCTATTTGCTTGGCAAAAGCGGGCACAACAAAATCAGGTGTTTGTTTAGGGCCAGTGTGGTTAAAAGCGCGGGAAATAATAATTTCAACATTTGATAAATCCGCCGCCAGCACTTTTTTCTCCATCTCGTATTTACTTTCAGCATAGACACCCATTGGCTGTGGTTTATCTTCTTCACTAAAAGGCTGTTGCTCGGCTGATGACCCATAGACATAACCAGTACTAGTTAGTAAAACTCTAACTTTTTTATTCAAATCCTGACAAGCTTGCAAGATATTTAATGTTCCCACGACATTTACCGCTAAAACTTTCTCTCGATCCTCGGCCGCCCCGGAAGACATAGCTGCTAGGTGGTAGACTTGATCAGGTTGTACTTCTTTGATAACTGCTTGGACTTGATCGGCGTTGCTAATGTCACAGGCGTGCAAATTTATTTTTTCTTTCCAGTGACTAATATTGTCCTGCTCTTTGTTATTAACATAAGTGCCATGCACCGCCAAACTTTCTTCAGAATTACGGAACAATTTTTCTAACAGATAGCTGCCGACAAACCCCGATACTCCAGTAATTAATATTTTCATAGGTAATTTATTTTACTGAAACGAATTTATTGTTTCTGCTAGACCGGCCGGTAAATCAACTGTCGGCTGCCAGTTAAGTTCTTGCTTTATTTTATCCCAACTCAGAGCGCTGGTTTTCTGTTCACCAGTTTTGGCCGGACCATATTTCTCTTTTATTGGTTTGCCAATGATTTTCACCATTGTCTGAAAAAGTTTGTTAACTGAAGTTTCTTGGCCGGTGCCGATATTGAAAGTTTCATTTATAAAGCCACTCTCAAGCGCCTTAATGTTTGCGGCGACCACGTCTTTGACACTGACGTAGTCCCGAGTTTGCTCGCCATTGCCGTTAATAATCGGCTGCTCACCAGCGATCATCTTTTGGGAAAAGATAGCTACCACTCCCGCTTCACCGTGAGGATCTTGGCGCGGGCCATAAACATTAGCGTAGCGTAAAATAACGTAAGGTAATTTAAATATTTTATGGTAGTAATGTAGATATTGTTCGACGCTCAACTTAGCTACTCCGTAGGGACAAATTGGTTTGGTGGGATAAGTTTCTGGTGTCGGCATTTGGTCGGCATCACCGTACAGGGCTCCTCCCGTTGAAGCAAAGACAATCTTTTTCACTTTGGCCTGCACACAGCTTTGTAAAATACTCAAGGAACCAAGAATATTAACGTCAGCGTCATATTGGGGATCAGCAGTTGATTCTCGCACACTAGCGTGGGCAGCCTGGTGACAAACTAAATCGGGCTTTTCAATGGAGAATATTTTGGCGACTGCTTTTTTATCTCGGATATCAGTTTCGTAAAATTTGGCGGCTGAGTCAAGATTCCCCTTTTTGCCCGTCACTAAACTATCTATCACTACTACCTGATAGTTTTTGGCAATAAGTTTGTCTACGATGTGGGAACCGATAAAACCGGCACCGCCGGTAACGATAACTTTCATAGGTTTTAGGTTGACTGTAAAAAATCGCCACCCATAATCTAGCTCAGTATTTTCTTTGAGATTTTTTTCAGTTGTTCGTTAAATTCCTGGATGGCTTTATTAATAATTGGATCGAAATTTTCAAAAAGCTTTTTTTCTTTAACCACCTGCCCCGCCTCTAGTAATGAGTCAAATGTCCCCGCGTCAAGCCATTCCCCATCAAAAACTTTCACCGCTAGTTCATTTTTTTCGAGGTAAAAGTTATGCAAATCCACTATCTCATATTCTCCTCTCCCCGAAGGTTTGAGATCTTTAGCTGCCTGCACAACCCTATTGTCATACACATAAAGACCAGTTAGCACAAAATCACTTATCCATTTTTTCGGTTTTTCAACTATCTGGATAGCCTTACCTTTATCATCAAATTTAACAACTCCTGATCGTTCTGGATCGGGGACTTTGGTAGCAAACACTTTACCGCCTGATTGGAAATTTTTGATGTCTGGAGTAAAATCATCCTCAAAAATATTGTCGCCCAGAATTAGAGTAACATTATCATCATCAAGAAAATTTTCCCCGAGAACAAAAGCTTCCGGCAAACCAGCTGGCACTTTTTGCACTTCAAATAGAAGTTGGATGCCATGGTTCTTAAAAAGTGAACCCAGTAAGTTGAGAAATTGTCCGCTATGGTCTGGTGCCACAATAACCAGAATCTCCTTGATACCAGCCTTTATTAGAGTATTAAGCGGGTAGAAAATCATCTGTCGGTCATAGACAGGTAAAAGTTGTTTGGAAGTGGTAGCCGTTAGGGGATAAAGCCTGGTAGCATTGCCACCGGCAAGAACGATGCCTTTCATGAAATTTTGGTTATATGTATCAAACTAGCCTTACTACTCCTAGTATCTTTTAAAAAACACGTCAGATTTCATCTAAATACTCTCCCAAAGCTTCCTGCCAGGGTCGCGACAGTGGCAATTTCGTGTTAATCAGTCCGGAATAATGTGGTCGCTTGGCTGGTCGGGGAAATTTATCGGTCGTGACCGGTGTGACTGGTGTTTTTATCCCAGCTAGCTTAAATATCTCCCGGGTGAAATCATACCAAGAAGTTACTCCTTCGTTCGTAATATGATAAATACCAAACGCTTTTTGGCTTTCTAATAACTCTTTTGTTCTAATTGCTAGATCTTTAGCGTAGGTTGGTTTACCAAACTGATCGTTAACAACTTCTAACCTATCTTTTTCCCTAGCCAATCTTAGCATAGTTTCCACAAAATTATTACCGTGTTTGCCGAAAAGCCAAGAAAGTCGGATTAGGTAATATTTATCGCCGTATTTTTGGAGGTTTTTTTCGCCTAGTTCCTTCGATTTGCCGTATTGACTTTGCGGATTGGTCTGGTCAGCTTCCTTATAACCCTCTTCTTTTTCGCCGTCGAAAACATAATCAGTGCTGTAATGAACTAGAGTAGAGCCTACTTTATTACATTCTTTGACTAAATACTCCAGTGCTTGGCCATTTACTTTGTGACAAAGCTCTATTTGTTCCTCACAGCCATCAACATCAGTGAAGGCAGCGGCATTGATAACGATATCGGGCTTAATTTCACCTAATTTGCCTTGGATAGACGCTGAATCAGTAATATCGATCTCTGGCAAATCTGCCTTATATACTTTGTAATCACTGGTCGAAAAAACTTCCACCAGTTCGGTGCCGAGCATGCCTTTGGAACCGATTATGAGGATTTTGATCATTTTTTTCTGGCTTTACTAAAACTTCCTTCGATTGGTTCCTCAAATTTTTTGTATTGAGCCGAGGTCATCTCTAGCGACTGCGTAAAACTACCAGCATTGAGGTTGATTTTACTGTTTTTGAGTAGTAACTTATCGGCAAAAGTCTGACATTTATACAGACTACCAAATGGTGGTAACGCTCCCATCGTTTTAGTAAAATTACGCTTAATCTGAGCTTCATTGGCGATACTGAGCTTTTTGATTTTCCCTGATTTTGACCGGGATCCCGTTTCACTGGACTTCTCCTCCTGCTGAACAAGATATTTGTTCATTACCGCTTTGAGTTTTTGAGAATCTAAGTTGCGGTTGCCAGGGATGATGGCAAAGTAAAAGTTGTTATCCCCTTTTACTAGCAGTGTCTTAGCCACTTGCTGAGGCTTAATTTTCTGCGTTTGAGCAGCATCAAAAGTGGTGTAGACCTTGCGATGTTCTACAACTTTGTATTTTATCTTACTTCCATCAAGTTTATTGAGAAGTTTCTTGAGGGGTGACATTGTTTTTAATATTTGTCTTAATATGCACTTCTTTCAACTGCTTTTCACTTACCTCAGCTGGCGTATCGAGCATCGGATCATAAGCGGAGCCATTTTTCGGAAAAGCGATAATCTCGCGGATATTTTCGTTACCGGTGAGTACCATGAGGATACGATCAATCCCCGGAGCGTAGCCACCATGCGGCGGAGCGCCATATTTAAAGGCCTTAATCATATGGCCAAAGTTCTTATCTACTTGTTCTTTATTGTAGCCGGCGATCGCAAAGGCTTTGTACATAATATCGGGCCGGTGATTGCGGATTGCTCCCGAAGACAGTTCATAGCCATTACCGACGATATCGTATTGGTAAGCTAAAATATCGAGGGGACTCTTGCTTTCTAAGTCCTTCATGCCTCCCTGTGGCATTGAAAAAGGATTATGCATGAAGTCTATCTTGTCTGCCTGCTCGTCATATTGATACATTGGAAAATCGGTGATCCAAGCCCAAGCAATCTCGTTGGAATTAGTTAATTCTAGGCGCTTACCGAGCTCGGAGCGAACAGCTCCCAGAGCCTGACAGACTATTTTCTCTTCATCGGCTCCAAAAAACACGATATCACCGTCTTTAGCGTCTGATATTTGCGCTAATTTAGCTATTTCTTTCTCGGAAAGGAACTTCAAAATCGGCGATTTTAATTCCCCACCCTCATAAATGATATAGGCGAGGCCTTTGGCGCCATTTTCCTGAGCGATCGCGGTCAACTCGTCAATGTGCTTGCGCGAAAACTTCTTGCCAGCTCCTTCGGCTTTCAGGCAACGCACAACTCCTTTATTTTCTAAAACAGACTTAAATACTTGAAATTTACTATCGGTGAAAATTTGCGAGACATCTTGGATTTCTAGGTCGAAGCGGAGGTCTGGTTTGTCACTACCATATTTTAACATTGCTTCGCGATACGGAATGCGCGGAAATGGTTTTTTCAGTATCTTTTTGCCGGCGATTTTCTCTGTTAATTCAACCCAGAGTGGTTCTTGGCTCTGAAAGACATCCTCTTGCCCGACAAAGGCCATTTCCAGGTCTAGTTGGTAGAATTCGCAGGGAGCGCGATCAGCTCGCGGATCTTCATCGCGAAAACAAGGCGCAATTTGATAATATTTATCAATACCCGCCACCATCAGGAGTTGCTTAAATTGCTGGGGAGCTTGCGGCAGGGCATAAAACTTTCCCGGATGCAGACGACTAGGCACAATAAAGTCACGAGCGCCTTCCGGGGAAGAATTGGCCATAATTGGCGTCTGGACATCAATAAAGCCTCGTTCATCTAAGTAATTACGGATAAATTTAATGACTTGGTGACGTAATTTAATGTATTCTTGTAATTTAACTCGACGCAGATCGAGATAACGATATTTTAAACGTAATTCCTCATCGACCTGCTGTTCCTTGTCAATTTCGAAAGGAGGCGTCAGTGATTCGTTGAGGATTTCTACGGCCGAGACATCGATTTCTATCTCTCCAGTATCTAGCTTGGGATTTACCATAGCGGCTGGTCGAGCAATAACTTTACCAGTTACTTGCACGACAAACTCTGAACGCACTTTATCAGCTACTACGAAAGCGTCTTTTACATCCGGATTCACCTTCACCTGGGTAATTCCATAATGATCACGCAAATCAATAAAAATAACCCCCCCGTGATCGCGGCGACTATGAACCCAGCCAGATAGCTTGACTTCCTTTTCAGCGTCTTTTTTATCCAATTCTCCGCAGGTGTGAGTGCGATATTCAGTAGGCATAATTATCTCTTACTCCACGCCACCAGCAACGGACTAGCGACAAATATTGATGAATAAGTACCAGCCACTACGCCGGCAATCAAGGCCAGAATAAACCAGCTAATGGTGGCGCCCCCGAATAAGTACAAAGCCGATAAGACCAATAAAGTAGTAATGGAAGTATTGAGGGAACGCACTAGCGTCTGGTTCACTCCCTGCTCGACAGTGTCCTCTAACGACTTACTAGTAGATTTTATAATATTATAACGCACCCGATCAAAAACAACGATCGTGTCGTTAACTGAGTAACCAAGCACTGTTAATAGAGCAACGACAAATAAGCTATCAATTTGTACGCCGGCAAATTTGCCTAGCAGAGCAAATATTCCCAACACCACGATAACATCATGAAACAAAGCTACGATCGCACAGAGTCCAAATTTCCAGGAGGAGATTGAGACGGAAACTTTGCGAAAAGCATAAGCGATATACAAGACAATAGCAACAATTACCATCACCAAAGCATAAATAGCTTTACCCTTCAGTTCATTGCCAATTGTCGGACCAATTGATTCATAGCGAATTTCTTCTACACGGCTGTATTTTTCCTGAAGATTTTGTAGTAATAGCTGGTGTTTTACCTCGTCAATAGTCTCAGTTCTGACAATATAGCCTTTATCTTCGGTAGTTTGAACAGATATATCTTTGAGGCCAAAGTCAGTCACCGCCTTTTCTAGCTCCGCCTTCTCGGGTCGGCTATCGGCAAATTCCAACTCTGTCAGCGAACCACCTTTAAAATCTATCCCCAGATTTAAACCAAAAACAACCAAAGCAACTAGCGAAGCGACTATTAAAACTCCTGAGAGCCCAAACCAGATCTTGCGTTTTTTGATAATAGATAACATATTAAGTTTCCTTTTTAATACCCAACAACCACATCTTCTGGCCGACTTTTTTCCCCAATACTAGATATAGTAGCATGCGGGTTACCACAATAGCCGAGAACATACTGACTAATATGCCCAGGCCTAACGTAATCGCAAATCCTTTAATGATGCCCACGCCAAACCAAGCTAAAATAACACAAGTGATAATGGTCGAAACATTTGAATCCCGAATAGACACCCAAGCATGTTTTACGCCAGAGTCAATAGCTGACTTCACTGTTTTGCCGAGACGCAGTTCTTCTTTCACTCGTTCAAAAATCAGCACATTAGCATCCACCGCCATACCAATGGATAGAATAAAACCAGCAATGCCAGCCAAAGTAAGAGTAACCGGTATTAATTTAAATAAAGCTAACACTAACAACGCATAAAAGCCGAGAGCCAGTACTGCCAAAACACCTGGCAGGCGGTAATAAATAATCATAAAAAGACTTACTAGCACGAGGCCAATGAGGCCAGCCAGAAAGCTTTTTTCTACTGAAGACTTTCCCAGAGTGGCGCCAACAGTATTTTGCGAGAGCAACTCAATCGGTACAGGCAAAGCACCGGCGTTAAGTCGCATGGCCAATTCTTTGGCTTCATCGAGAGTAAATTGTCCCGTAATGACAGCACTGCCATCACGAATAGGCTCATTTACGGTGGGGGCGGAAATAACTGCCCCATCTAAAAATATCGCAATTGGCTTACCTACGTTTCTTTCGGTGATCTCGGCGAATAACCTCTTGCCTTCGTCATTAAATTCTAGTGAAATAATCGGTTGGTTGGTTTGTTGGTCAAATTGCAATTGGGATTTATTGAGATGCTGGCCGGTGAGCTTAGTCATTTTAAAACCCAGCGCCTGCTCTTGCTGTTGTTGTAATAATTGCGACAGCATCTCCATGTCAACCGGATTACCTTCTTCATCAACAACTTTAC